>Ga0206125_10000032_pt1 | contig 194279 bp, 179 predicted proteins | sample Helgoland_Spring_4_FD_148598 | JGI IMG/M metagenome (GOLD analysis project Ga0206125, IMG submission 148598) | Pelagic subsurface seawater microbial communities from Kabeltonne, Helgoland, North Sea - Helgoland_Spring_Bloom_20160331_1 | ecosystem: Environmental > Aquatic > Marine > Epipelagic...
CGGGGGTTCGAATCCCTCCGGGTGCACCATTTTTAAAGGGTTGTGGCAATACTAGATACTTTCTGCTGCCCCATTAAACCGTTATTGCCCCTTTGGTGGTTGCAGTCATATTGAAATAGTGGATGTTTCCAGCCTCAGCCGAACAGCTCTCCCTGCGGCGGCGCCCTACCTTCCGACAACAAGTTTGTCCGCGCCGGACTGGCTCTTTACTTCAAGTGGCCAAGTATCTTCTTAATAACTATCGGATTTTCGATACAAGCGATGACCTTAACGGCACCGCCGCATTCACATGTCTCGATATCGATGCTGAAGACGCGCTTGAGGCGCTGTGCCCAGGTCATGGACGCGCGCCGTTCGGGCGACCTCGGGTCTTGCAATGCATCAGACAATTTGCGCTTATTCCCGCCTTGGCGTTTGCCTGGCTGGTTCTGCTGTCGGTTTATGTCAGTGTGTTAATGTTCGTCATGCATCACTTCGCGGGTCATATCGTCAGGTATATTCCTTCCGTGGCAGTGCTGTCGCCTGAGGAATTGCGTGAAGTAACGATTTATGCCTCCGTAGAGTCCTTTCAGTCTGTTGCTTTAGTGCCGCTTCTTTTGCTGCCGGTATTTGGCCTGATTTGGCTTTTGGGCCGAAGAAAAAGAAAATCAACTGACGACGCACTTTTAAATCACAGGCGCTAGTTGCAAATACCAGGTCGAGTGAACTTCTCCCGGCAATCTCTTACTGTTAATCTGGAAACCTCATACAAATGTATGATTCGTCATTAACCGGGGGTTATTTAGTCCTTCAACCTAATTGCCCACCCGCTGAAAACCTTTTATGCAACTTCCTTCCCATTAGCCACTTGATACAATTCAAACCAGGACTGCCTGTCCAGATCAATATCCAACGCTTGAGAAAACAATTTAATCCGCTGCAAATTATTGCTCCCCACTATCGGCAGGATATTGCCTGAGTGCTTCAGTAGCCATGCAATCGCCAATGATGAAGGCGCAACATTAAAACCTTCAGCCATCTGATTTAACATGGTGGTGAGTGCAGGATTGGCAATGCCATCAATTAGCTTTCCCCCGGCTAAGGGAGACCAGGCCATGGGTACCATACTGTGGGTCTGAAGATGCGCCAGATCACCATTGGTTAAGGCAGAATTTTCCTGCAAGCTGATCTCGATTTGGTTGGCAACAATCTTGTGTTTCATCCGCGACTGCAACAGGTCGGTATCCCATGGCCGAAAGTTAGAAACGCCAACGGCTTTCACCTTTCCGCAGTCAATCAAACTATCCAGAATCGCGCCTGTTTCACTGGCGTCCATCAATGGGTCCGGGCGGTGTAGCAAGAAAAGGTCGATCTGCTCAATGCTCATTTCAACCAACGAGCGTTCGACACTGCTGGTTATATAGGCCGCAGATGTATCATAGTATTTGACCCGTTTTGCGGAGTGGATTCCTATCGGGGCAACAATGTCGCATTTGGTAATAATTTCAATCTGCTCTCTGAGTCCAGGAGCTTGGCGCAAAGCGCTCCCCAACAGCGTTTCGCTGCTGTAGGCGCCATAGATATCCGCCTGATCAAAACTACTTATCCCCTGCTCAAGGCAGGCTTCAATTTTTGCTTGAATATGCTTTGCAGATACATCCTGATCGTCCGTCAATCGCCACATACCATAGATAATACGAGACAAAGACAGATTGCCTGCCAAGGTTATTTTTTTCATTGGTAAACCCTTCGGAGTTTTAGTCAATACACGTTATACGACCAGCACTGACGATTACTCAGCGTCTGATATCAATATAATTTCTTGCCAGCAGGTAAAGTGCTAATAGCCGTGCGAGAAAACCTATTGTCGCAACGGTGGTGAAACTTGAGAAGGATGAAATCAGAAACATCTGCAAATCTGCCCAGATCATTGCACAGGGTACGATAAGACCCAGAATAGTGACCGAACGCAAATAGCGATTGGTCTGCAATGCGAAGAGATACACACCCGCAAGCACACCAGCGACGAGCAATCTGACACTGACTAACGATGTTACATCAGCTGGCCTCAAGCCCTCCGCTTCAAAAATTGCATTAGAATAGGACTGTGGAAACAGAAACAACAGCAGGGCTCGGAAGAGCAACAACGCAATAACCAAATAACTTCGGAAAAGAATTTTTTGCTTCAGCCGCAACCAAACAGAGTTCTCGACTTCGATGTGTGCTTGTAGGGCCTGCAATTCTTCTTCTGAAATATTGTGCATCTTTGTAGCCGCTTGATGAAATGTCGAAAGTGTACCAACTTTCAGACCGCATAGACGAGTTGGAAATACCCATTTGGGGATACTCTCTTGAGAGTGGCTAACGAGGTTTTGAAACAATTCACTCTGCCTGACGCGTAGTTGCAGCGGCGCTGCGAAAACAGCACAATACTGGCAATTCAGTCACAATGAACGAGAGAGCGCATGAAAGACAATATTACATCCGCCCTGATTATTGGTAGCTTTATCGGCCTGCCGATTCTCTATGGTGAAATCAAAGAGAACAGTGAATCAAGTTGTAACCAGATCGAGTCTGAAATTGAAATTATAGGTGGCCAGGCCGGTGACTCCAACATGACGAAGCATGTCAAGATCATGAAGCTCAGCCAGGACGGTCCCGAGTCAGAGCCTAAATCAGAACATAAGGTTTTTGTTTTTAAAGGTGATCCGGCAGATGCACCAGCCTGGGTTGAGAAAGCCATGACCGTGGAAATCGAAAACATCGAATCCAGCGGACCTGCACCGGAGATAACCGAACAGTGAAAAGTAGACTTCTGACAGCAATCCATACCGCATTGCTTTGCGCTACTCTCTTGGCGGCAGCCCATCTAGCCGCCGATCAGGGAACAAATGATCCGCAACCTGACCGTGTCATTATCGATGTCCGCTCGATCGAAGAGTGGAATAGTGGTCACCTTGCCGCTGCACAACACCTAGAGCTGCAGACTATTGCTGCGAGTATTGAGCAACAGGTTCCCGACAAACAGCAGCGAGTCTATCTATACTGCCGCAGCGGCAACCGCTCTGGTAAGGCCAAAGCAATCATTGAGCAGTTAGGTTATACAAATGTAGTGAACGCTGGCGCAATCACCAATGCCAGCATTCTGCTTGATCAGGCAATTGTGCAATAGCCAACCCTTTCGCTAAATTCTGCTATAAATCTGAGTCACCAGAGTACCATCCTGTTCGAAGACCTGACGTAGCTGGTTATTATCGACCAGCTCTAGCTGCAGAGTGTATTCAGCTCCGGCATACCCCTCTATAGAGCTGGTCATACCGGTTTCTATCAGTGATCCACTGGCGCCTGTCTGACAAGAACCAAAACCAAAATGTGTCACCGGCTGTCCCTTGTCGCTGTAGCGCTGGAAGAAAATATAGTGCTCACCGCCGATCAATTTCATCTCGCAAAGCCCTGCCCTGCTGCAGATTTCAGGAGAGCTTCTTTCGAGCTTCCACAGTCCGTCAAACTCACTGGTTTCAGTGGACAGTGTTATCCACTGCTCAACCATATCGACACTGCGCTCACCATATCTCATACCCTCGAGACGTTGGCAGTAGCCGGTCTCTGTCGCTGAAATCGCCAGATCAAAGCTCAATCCTTCAATCGCTTCGTCCTGGTTCGCCGTCGGAGTTTCTACCAGGACACCATTGACCCATTCAGTCATTCCCGACGCAGCATCAACCCTATCAGTAAGCTGGTTGTAAAAGGCAAACATAAAACGATTTTTGCTGTAGATTTTCATTTGGTCGCGCTTATAAATTGAGACCTTGCCTTTTTCCGTCACCGTGACCGAGTCGAGTATATAAGCGCCGTCGTCCAATCCCGGTTTGTTATCAATGGCGCTCATTTTCGGGGTCGCATTCAGCGTCATAATGGTTTCCTTAATGTTTGTTTTTTTTGGGGGGGGGGACGGTTGGGGTCATTGCCTCGATCACTTATCATACCTCGACTCAAAGGGAGAACAACAGGTTGCACAGAGTTTTGACTCGTCCTTCTCTCCGCTGAACGAATTTAATATCGATAGACAATATTGCTGCACCACGAGTAATCCCGCTTTAAAATGGCACTCTGCCAGCTACTGAATCCATTTCTTTAAACAGGTTAACGTCATCATCATGAATCAATCATCCGACACCACTGCTATCGAAGCCGCAACCTTTCGCCGTCTGCTAGAGCATCTCAACAATAACAAAGACGTACAAAACATCGATTTAATGATTTTGGCTGGATTTTGCCGAAACTGCTTAAGCAAGTGGTACCTGGCTGCAGCGGAAGAACAGGGACTGGCCATCAATGACCATCAGGCTCGAGAGGCGATCTATGGTATGCCCTACAGCGAGTGGAAAGCGCATCATCAACCGCCGGCAACTGACGAACAGCTAGCGGCGTTGGCCAAGCGTCAAAAATAATCCCTCATTTTGAGGGCTTACCTCAGGCGAGGATGCGGAGGGACTGCAGAGTGGCTATTTGCGCGAGATACAGGCTAGTAAAAACCGATCTCCGCAACCTGAATGTCGGCACTGTGGTCACGGCCATAGGCAACAATGCCGATACTGCGGATTGAGCCGGGTTTAACTACCGTGCTCAGCCAACCACCAGACCTGACAAATGCTGAAAGGGGCACTTTGATCAACTGCCATTGATCGGTGGTGCTGAAGCTCGCCTGATAATATTGCCAGGGTAACAATGTGCCGGAGGTACGCACATGCAGATAATACTGCTGGCCATTGCCGCGAACTTTCGCATAAACCCCGGCCGCCTGTTCAACACTCCCTTTGGCAACGCTCCGACGCAGCTGAATAAAGCCGCCATTATTTTCCGTGCTGACCTCACCAGTCATATGCATGAAGCTCTCGCCCTGCTCAGATAAAAAGGCCACGCGTCCCACTGAAACACCTCCCATCACCTGGTCGCTAAAGTAGTTCCAGCGCAACATAGGTTGAGAGTCGAAATTATCTTGCATAAGGCCCTCTGCAGCACCAAAGGTTGGCGGGAATAGCATTACCCAAACCATAACCACCAAGGTCTGACGCAACAGTCTGGAAATTGAAGTTGTCATAAATACCACTCCGTTCTTTAACGCTTGTATTGGCTCGGGCAGTACCCGCGACTAACTGCTGGTGAACGGAGCGCCCGATGTTTGGTCTTGCGACCAGTGACACGCTTGCGCCAGAGACGAAACGAGCCTGGCTTAAGATTGCACCGCATCAGCAAAATTACAGCGCTTTCATTTAGCCCAAAGAGCTGCTCGATGGCTTCGAAGGGTGTCCGATCTTCCCAAGCCATTTCGATAACACGCGACAGCTCACTGGACCTGAGTGCCAGGTCCGGATGGGATTGCGGGGTGTACAGTGTCTGCATTTCGAAAGCCATGGACATACTTGTTAAAAGCCTGCACTACTTACGGCTGCTGAGATCAATCCGATGAGTCAATCAGGTATTACATTTGCTCAAGGTTTCGGGTAGAGTCGATGGTTTTCAACCTTAACATTAGTAGATCACAATGACTCAAGATACCGGTATCAACATCGACGCTCGTCGACTATTCAACCTCGGCGCCAACCTTCTGGTCGCCGCCTTTGTCAATCAAAAACCCGACGACGCGAAGAAGCTTTTTAAAGAGCTTAAACAAGGCGCTTCGATACGTTCAGGTGAACTCTCCGGCGAGAAGAGCGGTGTAAAAATACCTGTCAAACTGGAACTGGATCGCAGTGAATACAAAGGACAGTTTAACTATCCCAACTTTGAGCTCTCACTGAAAGCCATGCTGCAGAAGTTTCAGACTGAAGTGCGCAAGGACAAAGAATTGAAAGATTTGCGCACGCTAACCAATGATGCCACTGGTGGCATTGTCTTTAACCTGCCGACCGGCGTCGAGATCGACGGTAACATCAACGTTATGATGCTGTGCATGGAGCCACACCAGGACTCACTTATTGTGCGACTAATGTTTGTTGACTCCGCTCAGTTTCAAAAATCGGAGTAGTCGTCCACAGACGCAGAATAACCGTGAATAATCACCTTCGAGAATTCAGCAATCACCTGGCGGCGATAATGCCCGAACTCGGCAGCGAACGACTGCCGTCACTGCTGGTGCATTTACTGAAAACGCTTGTCCCCTTCGATAATGCAGTCATCCTGCATTATCGCCGCGACGAGCAGCCACAGATTCTGTATAACGACATCCCCCCTCTGGAACTGCACAAACAGATTGATGTATTCGTCAATGGAGCATTTTTACTCGACCCCTTCTATCGCGCGGCGATAGATACTCATGCCAGCGGATTACACCGCCTATCTGATCTGGCGCCAAACGGCTTTGAAAAAACCGAGTACTATCGCAGCTATTTCAAGCACACCGAAATCAAAGACGAGATTGGTTTTATCATCCATCTGTCAGCAAAGCAGTTCATCAACATATCGATTGGCCGCTTGAGCTTCTCCCAGCGCTTTAACCGCACGCAAATAAGTTTGTTTGAGGATATCGCGGCGGTAATCGAAACTATTTGCCGACTGCAGTGGACCGATGCCGACAGCGAACAATCGAACCCCGAAAACAAGCTCCCGGGGCAGTTGGATAGCGCATTGAAACACTTTGGCACGGCCTTTTTGACCGACAGGGAAACCCAGGTCGTGCAACTGTTTCTGCATGGCCATTCGACCAAATCCATCGCCGAACGACTGGGCATCTCCCCGGAGACGGTCAAGCTGCATCGTAAAAACAGCTATGCCAAGCTTGATGTATCGTCACAGGCTGAACTGTTTCATCTATTTATTGATTCGCTTGCCAGCCTGTCAAATTACTCGGGAGGCGATCCACTGGTGGGCTACCTCTAAACTAAACCCAACCAAACCCACCAGCGACTGACATCCTACAGAAACCAGAGCCAAACCCAATTCTAACTAAAGACCACACGCCCTTCTAGCAACTCGCCTTTGATCTCGGCACCGGGCGAAAACTGTCCCGAGAGAATGCTTTCCGCCAGTGGATTTTCCACCAGTTGTTGAATAACACGTTTCAGCGGACGCGCACCATAGACAGGGTCAAACCCGGCCTCAAGCAACTTGTCCAGCACTGCGTCGCTCAAGGTCAACTCAAGATCATGCTCTGACAATCGTCTGCGCAGCAGGCCCAACTGAATGGTCGCAATACCGCGTAGCTGGTCTTTGGCCAGCGGATGGAACACCACCACTTCATCGACACGGTTGATAAACTCAGGACGAAAATGGTTACTGACCACATCCATAACCGACGATTTCATCACCTCATAGTTCTCTTCGCCAGCAAGCATCTGGATAACATCCGAGCCAAGATTAGAGGTCATGACAATCACAGTATTTTTAAAGTCGACCGTGCGGCCCTGACCATCAGTCAGACGCCCGTCATCAAGCACCTGCAGCAAAATATTAAAGACGTCGGTATGAGCCTTTTCAATTTCATCCAACAAGAGTACCGAATAGGGTCGTCGTCGCACGGCTTCGGTCAGATAACCGCCCTCTTCATATCCAACATAGCCTGGAGGGGCGCCGATCAGTCGCGCTACCGAATGCTTCTCCATAAATTCCGACATATCGATGCGCACCATGGCCTCTTCGCTGTCGAATAAAAACTCCGCCAATGACTTACACAGTTCAGTTTTTCCTACCCCGGTGGGCCCGAGAAACAGAAATGAACCATTGGGACGATGGGGATCGGCCAAACCAGCACGGGAGCGACGCACGGCATTGGAAACGGCGACGACGGCTTCGTCCTGCCCCAAAACGCGCCGATGCAGTGACTCCTCCATGCGCAGAAGTTTATCTCGCTCTCCTTCCAGCATTTTCGAGACGGGTATGCCGGTCCACTTCGCAACCACTTCGGCAACCTCTTCTTCGGTGACCTTGTTGCGCAGCAGGCGCTTTTCAACCTCCACCTCTGTGTTAGCACTCGCGAGCTGTTTTTCCAGTTCGGGAATAATACTGTATTGAATCTGTGCCATCTTCTCGAGATTACCGGCACGATGGGCAGCCTAAAGATCCACGCGGGCCTGCTCAAGCTCAGCTTTAATATGAGTAGAGCCCTGCATCGAGGCTTTTTCCGCTTTCCAAATCTCTTCCAGATCAGCGTATTCTGCGCCCAATTCGGCAATATCATCTTCGAGCTTTTTAAGCCGTTTGCGAGACGCCTCATCCTTGTCTTTTTTCACCGCCTCGCGCTCGATCTTCAACTGGATCAGGCGCCGTTCAAGTCGATCCATCTCCTCAGGCTTGGAATCAATTTCCATACGAATACGGCTGCCGGCCTCATCAATCAGGTCAATAGCCTTGTCAGGCAGCTGACGATCGGTGATATAACGCTGGGACAATTTGGCTGCCGCAACAATCGCACCATCGGTGATCTCAACACCGTGGTGCACTTCATAGCGTTCTTTCAATCCACGCAGGATAGCGACCGTATCCTCTTCGCTGGGCTCATCCACCAGTACTTTCTGAAAGCGACGCTCAAGTGCGGCATCTTTCTCGATAAATTTACGGTATTCGTCGAGGGTGGTGGCGCCAACACAGTGCAGCTCACCGCGTGCCAATGCTGGCTTAAGCATATTGCCTGCATCCATTGCGCCCTCGGCCTTGCCCGCTCCGACCATGGTATGAATCTCATCGATAAACAGAATAATTTGCCCTTCCTGCTTGGCGAGATCTTTCAGCACCGCTTTAAGCCGCTCTTCAAAGTCGCCACGGAACTTTGCACCGGCCAGCAAGGCGCCCAGATCAAGCGTCAAAACACGCTTGTTTTTTAATCCCTCAGGGACTTCGCCATTGATAATTCGCTGCGCCAGCCCTTCCACGATCGCGGTCTTGCCCACACCGGGCTCACCAATTAACACTGGGTTATTTTTCGTGCGACGCTGCAGTACCTGAATAGTGCGACGGATTTCGTCGTCGCGACCAATGACCGGATCGAGTTTCCCCGACTCGGCGCGTTCGGTTAAATCAATGGTATATTTATCCAGCGCTTCACGCTGGCTCTCGGCGTCAGGGTCATTGACTTGATCACCACCGCGCACCGATTCAATGGCCGCTTTGGCTTTGCCTACATCACCAAATTTCGCCAGTGTCTTGCCCAACGCGCCTTTATCATCAAGCGCGGCGAGCAGCAGTATTTCGCTGGAGATATATTGATCTCCCTTCTGTTGTGCGCTGCGGTCCGCCATATTTAACAGCCGGCTCACATCCTGAGACAAATTAGCCTCGCCCGTGGGCGCACTGATTTTGGCAAGACCATTGAGTTGGTTGTTTAACTCAGCCTGCAAGCCGGTGACATCAAAGCCAGCGCGGTTGAGAATCGGGCGAATACTACCGCCCTGTTGATTGAGCAGTGCAAGCAGAAGATGTAATGGCTCAATTGCCGAGTGATCATTGCCCACGGCTATTGACTGCGCATCTGCCAGCGCGTTTTGCAGCTGATTAGTTAGCTTATCGATTCGCATTGCATACCTCGTAATGATTTATTGTGTTGCTTGAAGTATAAATTGGGGCTAACCGGAGGTTTTCAACAGGCAGGAAAAAACGCTTGATTTAAATCAGTCAAAATCACGTAAACAGAATTAAATGGGAGCCGAACCGAGAGGGCTAGATAACAACCATATTATCGCGATGAATCAATTCATCATCTTCACGGTAACCGAGAATTGAGGAGATCAACTCGGTGTTTTTGCCCTTAATGCGGGAAGCTTCGTCTGAACTGTAGTTGACCAAGCCGCGGGCAATTTCCTCGCCCTCACTATTGAGACAACTCACCAATTCTCCGCGGGTAAACTTACCTCGAACAGCGGTAACACCCACCGCCAGAAGACTGCGCCCCTGCTCTGTCAGTACTTTTACTGCGCCGGCATCTAGAACAAGCTGACCTTTAACCTGCAACTGCCCAGCTAGCCACTGTTTGCGTGCGGCCAAAGGTTGAGTGGAGGCAGTTAGCAGCGTACCCACTTCGTCGCCCTGAGCGATTGCAGTCAAAATATTAGCATTGCGCCCACCCGCGATCAGAGTGTTACAGCCGGAGCGCGCCGCCAACCTGGCTGCCTGCAGTTTGGTGACCATACCACCACGGCCGAGCGTACCGCTGCTATCACCAGCCAGCCCATCGAGAGTTTTGTCACTAGCCAGTGCCTGGCTGATCAGCTCGGCATCTGGGTTGTGATCCGGATTGGCAGTGTAGAGGCCATCTTTATCGGTGAGTATCACCAGCAGATCGGCGTCGATCAGATTGGCGACCAGCGCGGCCAAACTATCGTTGTCGCCAAAGCGAATTTCATCGGTTACCACGGTGTCATTTTCATTGACAATGGGAACAACATTTAACTGAATTAATGTCTGCAGCGCCCTGCGCGCATTGAGATAACGCTGACGGCTGGCAAGGTCATCGTGATCGAGAAGAATCTGGGCGGTCAGTCGGTCGAAGCGTTTAAAACTGCTCTCGTAAGTCTGTATCAAACCCATCTGACCGACAGCGGCCGCCGCTTGGAGCTCATGAATACTTTCTGGACGGGCCTTCCAGCCGAGACGCACTATGCCCTCTGCAATAGAGCCAGAGGAGACCAGCACTATTTCGGTACCCTGGGCTAACAACTGCGCGATCTGTTCAACCCAGGTGTCAATCGCTTTGCGGTCAAGACCCGCGCCATCATTGGTGAGCAGCGCGCTACCAATTTTCACTACCCAGCGTGCTGCCTGTTTCGTATCTTTCCGCGTCATTTTCCCTGCTCTCACACTCTCACACTCTCACACTCGGTTTCCCAGCGCTGTTCTATTCTGCGTAGACGACTTCTACATCATCGTCATCAAAGTCATCATCGTCGTCGAAATCATCGTCGGCAGCCTGCTTTTTCTCATGCCTTGCCAATCTGCGATTTTCGGCCAGATCTTCGATGCGCTGTCGCGCTTCCAGTTGAATCTGCTGACGACGCTGCTCAAATTGTTCGGCCAGGCTTGGATCCACGCTCTCGCGCTCACGATGGCCGTCAATGTACTCCATGATCGCTGCGCAGAGCGCTTTGGTGCCCTGCGACGAGATCGCCGAAATACTGAAAACCGGACCCTGCCAGCCAAGCGCTTCAACAACCGCCTTGCAGGCTTCTTCAACCTCATCTTCAGGCAGCAGATCAGTTTTATTGAGCACCAACCAACGATCACCCTCAGCCAGAGTGGGACTAAACTTGGCCAGCTCCTGCTCGATCACCGCAGCATTTTCAGCGGGTGTCGTGGCATCGTAGGGCATCATATCGACCAAATGTAGCAGCAATCGGGTACGCGTCAGATGTTTTAGAAAGCGAATGCCGAGACCGGCACCTTCTGAGGCACCTTCAATCAGGCCGGGAATATCGGCCACCACAAAACTCTTATCACCACTCATGCCGACCACACCGAGGTTGGGCACCAGGGTTGTGAACGGGTAATTGGCAACCTTGGGGCGAGCGGCCGAGACCGCACGGATAAAGGTCGATTTACCGGCATTGGGAAGACCGAGCAAACCGACATCGGCAAGCACTTTCAATTCCAGTTTAATTTCTCGAAATTCACCTTCACTGCCATGAGATGTTTGCCGCGGTGCTCGGTTGACGCTGGATTTAAACCGCGTATTACCCAGTCCGTGAAAGCCGCCCTGAGCCACTTTTAATTGTTGCCCCAGTTCAGTCAGATCACCGAGTATCTCTCCGGTCTCTTCATCCAGCACAGTGGTGCCCACAGGAACCTGGAGTATCAAGTCTTCTCCACCCGCACCTGTACAGTCCGCGCCACGACCCTGCTCACCGTTTTGCGCTCTAAAATTGCGCGTAAACCGAAAGTCGATCAAGGTGTTGAGACCTTCGGTGGCAATCAGAAACACGCTGCCGCCGTCGCCGCCGTCACCGCCATCCGGACCGCCTTTGGGAATATACTTTTCTCGGCGAAAGCTCATGCAGCCGTTGCCGCCTTTGCCAGCCTGTACTTTGATTGTTGCTTCGTCGACGAATTTCATAGGATCAGTTTACAGTTGCTATCAGTTTGTGTCATTGGCATTCAATGCATTTGGCTGCTCGATAAACCACGGACCGCATGCAGAAAATAATCGCCCATAAAAAAAGCCCCGCGAAGGGGCTTTTTCAAGTATCAGACAGCGGAATTTACGCGGAAACCACTTCTGCATACTTACGGTTCTTCGGGCCTTTTTGTACAAACTGCACAACACCTTCAGCCGTTGCGAACAGGGTATGGTCTTTGCCTATACCAACATTGTTACCAGGATGAAACTTGGTTCCACGCTGACGAACGATGATGCTGCCTGCATTGATTGCCTGGCCGCCGAAAACCTTTACGCCAAGGCGCTTGCTTTCTGAATCGCGACCGTTACGAGTACTACCACCAGCTTTTTTGTGAGCCATTGCTATTTCCTCTGCGGATTAACCAGCGTTGATGCCGGTAATCTTAACTTCTGTATACCACTGTCTGTGGCCCTGTTGCTTGCGTGAATGCTTGCGGCGACGAAACTTGATGATATTCACCTTATCGCCACGACCGTGAGAGATAATCTCTGCAGTCACTTTGCCACCCTCAACCAGGGGTGCACCAATCTTGACTTCAGCACCTTCGCCAACCATCAAGACTTCTTCAAAATCTATATTATCACCAGTCGCTACATCCAGCTTTTCGAGAAGAAGGGTTTCTCCTTCCACTACACGATGCTGCTTTCCGCCACTTTTGATTACTGCGTACATGTTCTGCTCCAAATTATAGTGGCCGCATCAGTAAGTTAGCAGCCAGATTCCGTCGCTTGTTATCCTGAAGCGAATAGCCTCTGCGAGAGGGCGGCAATTCTAATGGAACACCCCCCTGTTATCAAGTGCTAAACCAGCGAAAAAGAAAGGAATTTTCAACCCTGAAAAGAGACCTTTAACGCAGCCAGATAAGCGTCGCATTGCGGCCTGTTTTTGACTCGCGACGGAAAGAATAAAAACGCTGTGCATCGGTATAGGTACAGAATCCACCACCGAAAATACTCGTCAGCCCACAAGCGCTCAACTCAGCTCGCGCCAGTCTGTATAGATCAGCCAGAAACTTGTCCTTCGAGGCCGGCTGAGGGCTAAAGGCGGCGTCTATAGCTCGGCAGTGGTCGGCATCCTGGCCGTTGTCGAGAAAAAGTTCCATGACCTCTGCGCCGACTTCGAATACCTGCGGACCAATTGCCGGGCCCAGATAAGCCATCAACTGGTCAGCTGGACACTTAAAAGTCGCGACAGTTTTGCGCAAGATGCCGGCGCTGAGACCGCGCCAACCGGCATGAGCCGCTGCAACCTGAGTGCCGGCCTTATCACACAGCAGCACTGGCAGACAGTCTGCGGTAAGCACCGCACAGACCGTACCGGGCTGATCACTGAAGCTGCCATCGGCCCGAGGAGCTATCCGAGTGTTTGTGGAAACCTGCTGTGCTGCATCGATCAGCTCGGCACTGTGATATTGGTCCAACCAGACAGGTGGTGTCGGCAAATCCAGTGATGCCATCAAATTTTTGCGATTGGCCTGAACATGTTGCGGATTGTCTTGCACATGCAGTGCAAGATTGCTCTGATCAAAAGGTGCGATGCTACAGCCGCCCCTGCGCAGCGTTATCGCCGAGCCAACATTGGCCGGTGCCGGCCAGTCGGGAGTGATAAAATCGATCGCCATGCTAACGTCTTTTCAACCCATTGTTTTCCATGTTTACCCTACACATCACAGTCCTCTCCCGCCCTGATCTTCTCTCAAAGCAGACAGAAGATTGTGCATATCATCGGGAAGTTCAGTCGACCAACTCATAAACTCCCCACTTTCAGGATGTACCAGTCCCAGCTCGCGCGCGTGCAGCGCCTGGCGACCAAATCCCTGTAAGGCCTCCCTGAGGTCGGGGGAAATCCCTTTGTGCACCTTAAACCGGCCAGCGTAGGTATCATCTCCCACGATCGGATATTTAATCGTCGCCATATGGACACGGATCTGATGAGTGCGGCCCGTTTCGAGTTTCAATCTGATATAGCTATGGCCGGCAAATCGTTCCAGCACCCGGTAGTGCGTCCGCGCCTCTTTGCCATCACGCACCACCGCCATTTTTTTGCGCTGTTTGGGGTGTCGACCAATCGGCTGGTCGACAAGCCCGCCTCCAGTCATGACGCCGCTAACCACTGCTTCGTATTCACGGCTGACGCTGCGCGCCTGTAACTGGGCAACCAGATCGGTATGCGCCGCGAGGGTTTTAGCGACAACCATCAGTCCGGTGGTATCTTTATCCAGGCGGTGGACAATGCCTGCTCGCGGCACAGACTCAAGCTGCGGACAATGGAACAACAGCGCATTGAGCAGAGTACCCTGACGATTTCCCGCTGCAGGGTGAACAACAAAATTGGCCGGCTTGTTGATAACAATCAACTGCGAGTCTTCATAGACAATATTCAACGCAATCTCTTCGGCATGCCAATCCCCTTCCGCTTTCAACTCAGCGGAAATGGTGAGCTGCTCACCGCCAAGCAGTTTAAATTTCGGTGTTTGCTGGCGACCATCAACTGTCAACTCGCCGGACTTTATCCACTGCTGAAGTCGTGAGCGCGAGTAGTCTGCAAAAATCTCGGCGGCTATCTGGTCGAGCCGACGCCCGCAGTCCTCAGCGGAAACCGTGGCCGTTTGTTTAATGTGGTCGACTAAATCGCTCAATGGTTACTATCCTGATCGAGGTTGGCCGCAGACAAATGCAAAGCCGGTTAAATTGACCGCACAGATTGGTTTACCGCAGGCTGTGTGGTTAAATGCACGATTAGGTTGGCTGGGTCGCCAACACCGTCTCAGGCTGGGAATACTACATGAAAATCACGTCAATTATTTTACTCATATTGAGTTTGTCTATGACCACCGGATGCTCCTGGATGGGCTGGGGCGAGGATGAGACAACCGAAGATGAAACCGCAGGTTACACCGAAAAAGATTTTTACGAGAAAATTCAGAGTAGCCTTAACGCCAACAACTGGACCATGGCGATCACCAATCTGCAGCTCCTCGAGTCGCAGTTCCCTTTTGGTAAATATGCTGAACAGGCCCAGTTAGAGCTTATTTATGCGCAGTATAAATCAGGCAAATATGAAGAGAGCATCTCGTCGGCAGATCGATTTATACGCCTGCACCCTCAGCACCCCAATGTGGACTACGCCTTCTATGTAAAAGGGCTGTCCGAGATTTCCCAATCATCCGGTTTTTTTAACAGTTTCATGCCTACGGATAGCACCAAGCGTGATATTGGCACAGCGCGCAATGCCTTTGGCACGCTCTCTGAACTGCTCACCCGCTTCCCCGAAAGCCCCTACACGCCAGACGCTCGCAAGCGTCTAATCAATCTGCGCAATCAATTAGCGCGCGCTGAGATCCATGCAGCTAACTATTATTTCTCGCGCGGTGCCTATCTCGCCGCCGCTAACCGCGGCAGATATGTTGTGGAAAACTTTCAGCAGACGCCCGCAGTGCCAGATGGCCTGGCCGTGATGGCGCAGGGTTATAAGTTGTTGGGCATGCAAGAACTGTCCGATCACGCTGTCGCAGTGTTGGCTGCCAACTACCCAGAATATCCCGCCCTGGACAAGTCCGGTGCCTTTGACTTTGACAAACGGCTGGTCGACAAGAGTGACTCCCTACTGGGCAAGATCACGTTTGGCTTGATCGACCGTCTGGAACCACCAGCCTACGACTCACGCGCGACTTATAACCGATCCGTGCGCGATGCCGCTCTCATCGGTGACAATGCAGATAAGCGAGAGGAACCGCGCTCGATATGGAGCTGGTTAACCTTCGGCCTTGTCGACTAGCTTTAACTCCTGCGCAACCTGGTATCTATGGCGATGAACAAAGCAGACATTATTAAAGAAATGCGGGTTCTCCCCGAAATCGACCCCTATATCGAGATTGACCGCAGAACCAACTTTATTAAATCTCAGCTACTTGGTGCCGGTTGCAAAACCGTGGTTCTGGGTATCAGCGGCGGTGTCGATTCATCGACCTGTGGTCGCCTGGCCCAGCTTGCCGTGGAACAACTCAATGCCGAAACCGGCTCCAGCGACTATCAATTTGTCGCAGTTAGACTGCCCTATGATGTGCAAATGGACGAAGACGATGCACAGATTGCCCTGCAATTTATCAAACCTAGTCATAGCCTCACGGTGAATATCAAAACCGGCGCCGACGGTATCCACAACTCAGTCTGTGCCACCCTGGCCGAAAATGGCCTGGATCCCGAGTCCGATGCGACCACAGATTTTGCCAAAGGCAATCTGAAGGCGCGTGCGCGAATGGCCTCACAGTATGAAATTGCTGGCATTCTTGGCGGCCTGGTTTTGGGCACAGATCACTCAGCAGAGAACATAACAGGCTTCTATACTAAATTTGGTGATGGCGCTTGTGACCTTGCTCCGCTATTTGGACTCAGCAAGCGTCAGGTACGACTGCTGGCACGAACCATGGGTGCACCTGAATCAGTGATCGTCAAAATACCGACTGCGGATCTGGAGTGTCTGACGCCACAAAAAGCAGATGAGCATGTCCTCGGCTTAAGCTATGACGAAATTGATGACTTCCTTGAAGGACGAGATGTCAGCACAGAAGTAGAGCAGCGTTTGATTGCAATTTATACCAAAACCCAGCACAAGCGTTTACCTATAGCGACGATCTACGATTGACCAATTGGAAAGATGGCACGCCGTGATTCGGCGAACCTGAGACCTTTCGTCAAAAAAACGCCAATGGATGGAGCGTTGAAGGATGCAGGAAGCAACACAACAGGACCACAGCATATCGACCAAACTGCTCAAGTTTTACAGCGGTTATCGAGTCTTTCTCGGCGCCTTGATATTATGGCTCGGCTATCTCGAGTCGGCACCCGCTTACTTCGGCAGCACTGACAAGAAAAATGACCTGACGCCCGTAATCAACCGTTTGATTTACCGAACAGACTTCAATATTGCCTGATTCAAGAGCCTCACCATTGCGGGCAAAACGGATGTAATCATTGCCGAAAGAGGCGGACAATTTAAGCTCAACTTGGTTGATATCAATATCCTGCTGCAGCGGTTCGCCGGTGTTAAAGTCCTTGTCATCATTATCATCGCGAAAAACCAACAGACGCAGACCATCGCTGGCGACACAGCTGTTGGAGGCATCAACTGTGCAGACTGTCCAGGTTTGTTTTTGCGAGATCGCCAAACCCCGCGCCAGTTCGAGGGCATTGCGAATCTGCACGGTTTTAAGACTGACTGAACGTTTTTGCGAGAAACTGGTGAAGGAAGGTACTGCAACAACTAATAAAATGGCGGCGATGGCAATGGTGACCATAAGCTCTACAAGAGTAAAAGCGCGTGAATAATAAACCCGGTTCATCCTGAACTCCTGATGACAAAATCGTGATGTAAGTTTTCTGGCTATCTATTACTAACCACTAACTATCCGTGCCATTAAAGAATAGCAGCTATTCAGATTTCGTCTAACGCGCGATCACGCAACTGCGATGGAGTCGATATTAGTCACCGAGCAAGCGCATCAATCAAAGGCTTTTAATTGATTAACTCCAGGGGAACGGACTATTTGAAACCGGGTGCAGTTTGCCCTCGATATAACGCGAGAAGCGGAACGGCTGCAGCAGGCTGGAATGATCGCCACAGATCTCACTGGCAACCAACTTGCCGACCCCGAGCATCTTATAACCATGGTTTGAATCGGCAATCATGTAGCAGTTTTCGTGGAAAACATCGAATAGTGGAAAGCTGTCCGGAGTAAAGGCACCAATACCACCCGATGGCTCTTTTTTATACTGTGGCATCGTGCCGGAAAAACGCTTCTGACAATGCGCCAGAGCCGACACCCACATATTGGCGAAGTCCTCACCGACGATAAACTCCGGAGATTCCGGCCCATAGGGATCAACAGACACGGCATCAGCCGGCTTGTCGACAATAAACGGGGCAGCGCCGCCCTGGACGCCGCCAAAGTGGAAATCGGGCTTGTAGTAGATACCCCACATTTGATTGGTGACAAGCGAACCATCAACATCGGAAAACAGCGGCGCATCGGTATCCACATGAATCACTGGCGGCATTTTGCCATCGTTGGTTTTCTGAAGATTGGGATCAACGCCCAACGTACCCTCTTGCAGAGACCAGTATATCCACATCGGAATATCATCTCTAATAATGCCAGTGTCGGGGTTTTTAATACTGATAGCCGCGGGCAGATGCAACATATCCCAAAACTGTTTGGCCCAGGGGCCGGGGGCGATAACAACATAGTCACAGTCGATATCTCCGCGGTCCGTTTGAACAACTGTCACTGCACCTGAGGCGTCGCGGACAAAACCTGTCACCGTTACGCCACCGACAATGCGCACCCCTTGCGCTTCAGCCTTGGCAGCTAGGCCCAGCATGGCCTTTTTATTATTGGCATAACCACCTGATTTTTCATGCAGCACCGAGGTGATGCCCTGCGCCTGCCAGTCGTCAAAGATCCCACGCATATAATTGCTGCAGTCAGCCGCACCTTCAATAAAAGTCGACTCATAACCAATGGCTTGTTGCTGCTGATAAATCGACGCCACATCTTCGTGCATTGATTCACAGCTGATCTGCATATAGCCCACCGGATGGTAGCTGTAGGCAATGGGATCGGTCTCCCACAGCTTGACGCTGTGGGCCATAAGCTCTCGCATTGCTGGCTGAAAATAATTATTGCGAATCACTCCACAGGCGATTCCCGAGGCCCCGGCGCTGATACCGGTCTTGTCGATCACGGTAATATCGCGACCATCACCCTTGCCTCGCGCCTTTAATTCCAGAGCGAGATGATAGGCTGTGCTGAGACCATGGATACCTGCACCAACAATGACATAGGCAGATTGACTAGCGAGTGCAACGGACATAACAATTCCTTTCGGCGCAATGAAACAGGGTGTTTTGTGCGCGGATAGTGAGCGCGACGAATACAGCCGTCAACGCCCATTAGTAAGTCTAATAAATTAACAGGAAGTCGCTTATAAGTAGCTCGCAGTAAACTTAATGTTCTAAACTGCCCGACGCAAAACGATAAAAAAACGTCCTGACAACAGGAGGGGTAATCATGAACGACTTATCAACACAGATTCAAGCCATTGATTTAGATGCTGTCACCAACCCCATTGCCTCCTCCCGGGGTATGCCGGGGCGTGCCTACACCGATCCCCAGCTATTCGAATTTGAACGCGATCAGGTGCTGGGGAAAACTTGGGCAGGATTGGCTTTTGCTTCAGAACTGCCCTTAAATGGCAGCCTGTTGCCGGTAGACTTTATGGGGCTACCGCTACTCGTCACTCGAGATCAGCAGGGTGAAATCAATGTCTTCCACAATGTTTGCCGTCATCGCGGCATGACATTGGTCGCCGCAGCTCAAGATCATGCCCGGGGCGTGCGCTGCCCCTACCATTCTTGGTTCTATGACCTGAACGGTAATCTCAAAACTACCCCACATATCGGTGGCCATGGCACTCATACTGCAGATGGCTTTTCCTGTGCCGACAATAATTTAAAATCGGTTCGCAGCCATACCTGGATGGGTGTTATTTTTATTAATCTGTCCGCTGATGGCGAGGATTTCGCCGATTTTATCGGGCCACTGGAGCAACGCTGGACACCTTTTATGGGCAGTGCCGGAGTCTCTCAATTGACTCCGTCCTCAGCTCAGGGCGCAATTGAAATAGAGGTAGCAGCAAACTGGAAGCTCGCGGTGGAAAACTATTGCGAAGCCTATCACCTGCCCTGGGTTCATCCGGCGCTGAACAGCTACTCGCCACTCGATAAACACTACAATATCATTGCTGCAGATAATATGTCCGGTCAGGGCAGTCTTGCCTACACTCTGTGCGAGGTTGCGGGCACCGAACTGCCGCAATTCGGGGACTGGCCGCAAGAACAATTGCGTCACGCCGAATATATTTCGCTCTACCCCAATGTTCTGCTCGGCCTGCAAGTGGATCACGCCTTTGCCATGATTCTGCAACCTGTGGCAGCTGACAAAACCATTGAAAAGCTACAGATCTCCTATCTAGACGATGGTGCCGAAAGCAACCACTACCAGGTTAGCCGAGACGCGGTCGTTGACAGCTGGCAGCAAGTTTTTGGGGAAGATATCTTTGCCGTAGAGGGTATGCAAAATGCACGCCGCTCACCGGGCTTTGATGGCGGTGTGTTCTCACCCGTTCAGGATATCCCCAGCCATCACTTCCACGGTTGGGTAGCCGACCGCTACAAACAGGGACAGCAACCAGTATGACCCAAACCAGCAGCTCGCAACACAATCACTGGAAAAATTTTATTGCCGGCCAATGGGTAGACAGCAGTGAAATACTGATGGTTGAAAATCCAGCCACCGGAGCGGTGTTTGCAAGCATCGCCAACGCCGGACTCGAGGATGTCGAAAAGGCTGTGCAGGCGGCTCGGGAATGTGTCAATAAGGGTCTGTTGAGTGACTGCCGGCCAGCCGAACGAACTGCCCTGCTGCTGCGTATCGCTAATGAAATTCGCGCCATCTCTGACCAGGCTGCGGAGTTGGCGGTACTAGAAAATGGCAAACGTCTAACAGACGCAAAAGACGAGCTGGCTGAAGCCGCGCGCTATTTTGAATATTACGCCGGCATGGCCGACAAAATCGAGGGAACGTCTATTCCTCTCGGAGCAAATTATGTCGACTACACGGTCTATGAACCGCAGGGAATATCGGTACAAATTGTGCCGTGGAACTTCCCGGTATCGATTTGCGCACGCTCTCTGGCACCGGCTCTGGCGGCCGGTAATGCGGTTATTGTTAAGTCGCCCGAGCTAACCCCGCTGGCGATTACCTGGCTGGCCACGGCCTGCCAGCGAGCCGGTCTGCCCAATGGTGCGCTGAGCATTCTGTGCGGCGATGGCCCGACCATTGGCGGAGCGCTGGTATCGCATTCAGATATCAATCAAATTGTTTTTACTGGCTCTGTGCCAACCGGCCGCTCAATTCTGCACGCCGCGGCGGAACGCGCTGTACCCTCGGTTATGGAGCTTGGTGGCAAGTCTGCCGCCGTGGTGTTTGCCGACGCTGATCTCAACCAGTTGATTCAAAGTGTCTACTGGGGAATCTTTTTTAATGCCGGCCAAGTGTGCTCGGCAATGTCACGATTGTTGGTTGAAAGATCTGTCTACGAGCAGGTTATCGAACGCGTGAAAATATTGGCAGAAGAGCTGTCTATAGGCGCGGGAATCGATAACGCCGACCTCACACCGCTGGCCTCTCTCGCACAACAACAGCAAGTATTGAATCACTGCACTCAAGCGATTGCGCAGGGTGCCACATTGGTCACTGGGGGCGCTGTGCCGACTGAACTGCCCGGCTATTTCTTCCAGCCCAGTGTGTTCTGTGATGTCAGCGAAACGATGAATCTTTTTCAACAAGAAGTATTTGGTCCAGTTATCGCGATTACCCCCTTTGACACAGAACAGCAAGCCTGGGATCTGGCCAATGCGACCGATTATGGATTGGTGGCAGGAATCTTCAGTAGCGATCTCGGTCGATGCCTGCGCGGTTCAAAGGCTCTTATCGCGGGGCAAGTATTTGTCAATGAATGGTATGCCGGAGGTATCGAAACGCCGTTTGGTGGCACAGGCCTTTCCGGATTTGGCCGCGAGAAGGGACAGGAAGCGCTCTACAGCTATGTGCGCAGCAAAAATATTGCCATGCGAGTTACCAAGCCCTAGCAGGTGAGCACCTGACCGATCCAGACGCGAGGGACAGGAAAATTAGTGTTACCATGAGTGCTACCATAGGGCTCGCGTAGCCATTAGCCTGAACAATTGGCATAGGCAATCGACATACAAACCAACAAGAGAGCTAAACAAGACAACGCAATAGAGGTCGATAAAGGCCCGAGAATTTACACAATATTAAGGGGAGAGCCATTTTGCACGATTCACAACAGGCAACATCAGATGTAGGAATCAACACTCAAGAATCCGGATTTTACCGTGGATTTAATCGCACAATTGCAATACTTCCCAAGCTGTTTATTGGCGCTCTTATTCTCTGGGTAGCAACGTCACCCTCCAATGCGGGCAAAGTCCTTCTTGCCGCGCAGAACTGGTCGACAAATAATTTTGGTGGCTGGTACATCTGGGTCACCGCTTTTTACACCATTGTATGTCTGACGTTGGGTCTCTGGCCGCGCACGGCCCGCGTGCGACTAGGCAAACCCGAAGACCGTCCCGAGTTTTCATTTTTCACCTGGTTGTCGATGATGTTTGGCGCAGGTATCGGTATCGGCATGTTGACATATTCTACTGCTGAACCTATTTTTCACTTCGCTTCCAATCCCGATACGATCCAGGGTCTGTCGACTGGTTTGGATGCTGACAATGTGCGCAATGCCTACAAGTGGGCCATGTTGCACTACGGCTTCACTCCCTGGGCCTGCTACGGTGTTGTCGGCATCTCACTTGGATATCTCTCCTATAACCGCGGTTTACCGTTGACTATGCGCAGTGCACTGCAACCCCTGTTTGGCAGAGCCATGTCGGGCCCGCTGGGGCACTTGGTGGATATTGTTGCAATTCTCGCAACCATTGTCGGACTCAGTGTGACCATTGGCTACGGCGTATCTCAGCTGGCATCTGGAATCTTTAATATCAGCGCTGCTGCTTGGTTGGTTGATGAAGCCGGCAAGCCTACTCTGACGGCTCAGTTAATGGGGTTAATGGTGATCGTCACAGCATCATGTCTGTCTGCCATGTCAGGTTTGCAGCGCGGGATCAAATGGTTGTCAAACATCAATATGGGGCTGTCGGTATTTTTGATTGCCTTCTTTATCTTGTTTGGCGCTACATTTTTTGCCTTCAAAGCCTTTTTCTATACTATTTGGGACTATCTGATCGCGATGCCAGAGATGTCGTTTACTGTATGGCAAAACGATGGAACCTCGACCGGGGCTGCACTGCAAAAATGGCAAGGCGGATGGTCGATTTTCTACTGGGCATGGTGGATCGCCTTCGCACCATTTGTCGGATTGTTTTTAGCGCGAGTATCCAAAGGCAGAACCATTCGCGAGTATGTGCTCGGTGCGATGATTATTCCATCACTGATCTGCTTGGTGTGGTTTACCTTTATCGGTGCCACAGCCATTGACCTGGAGTTGAGCGGAATTGCCAAAGGTGCGATTGTCAATGCAGATATCTCTGCCCAGCTGTTTGCCACAATTAACCTGATCCTCTCTCCAAAACTGGCAGTCGCACTTTCGCTGGTAATTGTTGTTCTGCTGCTCACTTTTTTAGTCACTTCAGCGGACTCAGGAATTCTGATCATCAACACCCTCGCCTCTGGCGGCAATCAAAATCACAAAAGCCCAAAACATGTGATCATCTGGGGTATTATATTTTCATGTCTTATCGGAGTTCTGTTGGCGGCTGGAGGAATGGATGCGCTGCGCTCGGTGATGATTATCGGCGCCCTGCCTTTTTCAATTGTGATGGCGTTAATGGCCTTATCACTGATGAAAGCACTGTTAACCAAAGATTAAGTGTTTGCCTAAGCTTTAGTAACAACTCGTTGTGCGATAGATTTACACCAATAACCATAAAGGATTCATTACCATGTCCACCAATCCTCTTTACGCCAGCCTTGATATGCTGATTTCTCCCGTAACTGCCCTGGAGACGGTAAAAGATAAAAAAGGCTGGTGGCTCGTACCATTTGTCCTTTGCACCGGCAGCCTGGTCGGCTTGTTTCTCTACTATTTTGCCAACGTCGACTTCGCTTGGCTAAAGGAAACCATGGTCGACCAAATGGCACTAAACAAAGATATGAGTGATGAGGAGCTGCAAGCGGTTTCTGACTACTTCACCAAGACGCCCTTGCTCTGGTCTACGACTATCGGTGGCAGCCTTAGTCTGGTGGTTATGAACGCCATTCTGGCGCTTTATCTGATGATAGTGACCAAACTCAACGCTGGTGACAATTATGGCTTTGGAGCTTGGTTTGGCTTTAGCTGGTGGATCAGCATGCCCCATGTAGTGGCAGCCTTGTTGTCTATCCTTATGCTGATGTTTTCGACCACTGGTATGATTGCGCTCGAGGATATAGGTGTCACTACACTCAACAGCCTGATCTTCGGTGTTGATGCCTCCAGTGCGTGGTTCGGATTTTTAACTGGATTGGATATCCTGATGTTTTGGAGTATTGCCTTGATTGCTATTGGCCTGCAGTCGTGGCTGGGGTATAACATCAAAAAATCTGCCATGATTGCTACGGCGCCCTTCGCTCTGATTTATGGCGCCTGGGCACTTTCCATTCTGTTCAGCTCCTGAAAAAAAAGCATACACACATGAAGAAAAATCTCATTATTTTGGGCGTGGTCATCGCCCTGGTGGCGCTGGCCTATTTCAAGAGCATCGGCTCCAGTGAGGCATTGCAGATCAACGTTACGCAGGCCGAAATAAAGGACATTAAGAGCTCCATTCTCGCCTCGGGAACGCTGATTTATAAGCAACAGGTGCAGCTTCGCTCCGAGGTTATTGGTCAAGTCAGCGAGGTTCTCATTGACGAGGGCGACTCAGTGACGAAGGGGCAAATTTTAATGCGCCTTGAACCACGCACCTTCACTGCAGATGTTGAACAGCAGGCTGCCTATGTCCGCATTCAAACTATCGCTATCGAACGTCAGCAGAAGCAGCTGGAAAATATCAGTTCGCAATGGCAACGCAATCTCAACCTCTACGAACGCAAAATGATTGGTGATGATGCCTTTGAGCTAATCGACAATCAGTATGCTCTGGCCAAGATTGATCTGCGCTCGCGTGAAGAATCCCTGCGACAGGCGCAAGCTACTCTCGATAAAGCTCAGGAGCGTCTCGATAAAACGGTTTTTCGATCACCGATTAATGGCGTTGCGACATCTGTAGATATCAAGGTGGGGGAAACTGCTATCAGCGGGACGACTAATATTGCCGGCTCCAATCTGATCACTGTGGCAGACCCTTCGTCAATTCTTGTCGAGGTCGAAGTCGATGAGGCAGACATAGCCAACATCGAACTGAATCAACGAGCGGATATCTATGCAGTAGCCTTTCCGGATATTGCCCTCAGCGGTGTAGTACAGACCATTGCCACCTCAGCCAAACGCACTGATCGTCGTCAGGGCTTGAGCTTCACAGTGAAAATACTCCTCGATGCAAGTGTGGATGTCGCCATTCGTCCCGGGATGAGCTGCCGAGCAGAAATTTATACCAATATGAAAGGCGACACAGTGGCCGTTCCCATAGAAGCCGTTGTATTTGAGGATGAGAACAGGGATGAAACCAATCTGAATACGGAACAAAATGCTGACTCTCTGTCCATCAGCAGCGGTAGCGAAAGCAAGAGCAAAAGTATTGTTTTTGTTATGCGAGATGGTCAGGCGTTAAAGCGTGAAGTCGAGCTGGGCATTTCCAATGATCAGCTACAGGAAATTATTTCCGGGGTAGAGGTTGGAGATCAGGTGATTACCGGTCCAGCACGGATGCTGAGCAAGATCAAAGATGGCTCGGCTGTAAGAGAGATCGAGATAGATCAACAATGAGCTCTCAGGAAACCATTATTGAACTGAGAAATATTGCTAAACATTACATGATGGGCAGTGAAGGCTTTTATGCTTTAAATGAAATTGATTTGGATATTCATCTCAATGACTATATCGCGATAGTCGGCTCCTCAGGCTCTGGCAAATCGACTCTAATGAATCTATTGGGCTGCCTGGATTATCCCAGCGACGGTGAATACCGTCTCAAGGGCACCAATATTGCCACTCTGGAAGAGAACAAGCTGGCCCAGATTCGCAATCGTGAGATTGGCTTTATCTTTCAGAACTTCAACCTGCTACCCCGCGCATCAGCACTGCAAAATGTTATGCAACCACTGATTTACAGAGGCACACCACTCGCCGAGCGCAAAAAGCAGGCTCAGGACGCTCTGGCCATGGTGGGACTGCAGGATCGTATAAGCCATGTTCCTAATCAGCTGTCCGGCGGTCAACGCCAACGGGTTGCCATCGCGCGGGCACTGGTTACCAAACCAGCTATTCTGCTGGCTGACGAGCCCACAGGTAACCTCGATTCAGCCACTACTATCGAAATTATGGCACTGTTCGATCAACTCCATCTGGATGGTCAGACCTTGATTATCGTGACCCATGAGCAGGAGATTGCAGATCGTTGTCGCCGGGTGATTACCCTGAGAGATGGACGCCTGATTGGCGATGCCATGAACCCACTCCCCGCTGTCGGGAGTAACGCCCATGGCTAAGCTAAGCTTTAAAATTATGGAGGGCACTCGCTCCGCAGGGCAATCAATCTTCGCTCATGGCTTCCGCAGCTTCCTGACCACATTGGGTATTATTATCGGTGTTGCCTCGGTAATTGCGGTAGTCTCTGTGGTGCAGGGATTTAGCGCCAGCATCTCTCAGCAGTTCGATGGCATGGGCACCAATGTTATCAACATTGAACCCTACACCCCGCGCAAGGCCCGTTTGCAAGGTGTCACAGCCAAAATTGACTATGAAGATTTTCTCGAGATCAAACACCATGTAAAAGGCATCAGCAATGTAACACCCACCGTCAGGGTGTTTGGCCCCAACGCAGTAGCTGCCTACCGTGGCCAGTCCACAGCCACCATGGTGATAGGCACGGCTTCAACCTACCAAAAGCTCTATGCGGTCTACCCAGATTTCGGACGTTTTTTTAACCTCAGTGATGACAAAAGCCGGCGTCGGGTAGCAGTGCTGGGACCCTCGATTATCAATAAGCTGGATATTAAAGGCGATCCCATCGGGCAGCACCTGAGCGTCTCCGGCGAATGGTTCAAGGTAATAGGTATCGCCGAGAAGCGAGGCAAACTTTTTGGCTTTGATCAAGATGATTTTATTCTGTTGCCCTACAGCACCACTCGCGCATTACTCGGCGGCGCCGAGGAACCAAATATATCTATTAGCCTGCAAGTGGACGATATGGCTACTATAAGCCAGGTCAAACAACATATTAAAAACGTGCTGCGTCGCAACCACAAACTCGGCAAAGATACTGCCGACGATTTTAAGATTGCTACAGCGGATCAAATGCTCGATACCTTTAACCAAATCATTGGTAGCACCACCGTAGTGCTGGGCGGTATTGTCGGCATTTCGCTTCTGGTTGGCGGCATTGGCATTATGAATATCATGCTGGTGTCGGTGACCGAGCGCACCCGCGAAATAGGCATTCAGAAGGCTTTGGGCGCGACGCGTTTTGATATCTTGCTACAGTTTTTGATTGAGGCCGTATTCCTCTGTTTACTGGGCGGCCTTATCGGACTTCTACTGGGGTTTGGTGCGGGCTCATTGATCAGTATTGCAACTGACTTGCCACCTGCTGCCGTCCCCCTATGGGCTATTTTACTGTCGTTTGGCTTCAGTGCGGGCATTGGTCTTTTATTCGGAATTATACCCGCCGCCAAGGCGGCAAATCTGGACCCGATAGATGCCCTGCGCTATGAATAAGCATGGACTGTGTTTTGTTTAATCGCACAGTCCGTTCGCTGTGCGTTCTCTCGCTCTGCTTATTTCAACTAATTATCTTCGGAGATAGATTGCATCATGTCGTGATTAACTCTGCTCCATTTGCAGCCGATCAGGCTTAACGCATTGCCCACCGAGCTTTTCTTTAGGTCATTGCCTGCGCTTCTATAACAGTATGATTTTAGTAACTACTTGTATAATCGACGTGTCCAACCATACCATACCGAAAATTAATTAAGGGTCAACTTCAGGACCTACCGTTTAAGGGGAGAGAAGCAATGTCTGATAACCGCTCAAAAGAAATACGCTCGACGCTCACCAGCGAAGGCATATTAGAACTATCCATTTTTACTGCAGAACGGCCGGTTGCAGGCGACAATGATGTGCTTCTAAAAGTCGAAGCCTCTCCCATTAATCCCTCTGACCTTGGCCTGCTGATTAGCTTTGCAGCCGATCTGGATAGCATGACTGTTGTCGGCGAAGGCGACGAGACTGTGACCTCAATCAAAATTCATCCCGCGCTGATGGGCGCTATGAAACCAAGAATGGATCAGTCTATGCAGGTAGGCAATGAAGGTGGCGGTGTGGTGATCGATGCCGGAGCCAATGCGAAGCACTTGATCGGCAAAACCGTTGGTGTGGCGGGTGGCGCCATGTACAGCCAGTATCGCTGTGTGCCTGCCCAGAGCTGCCTGGTAATGAATGAGGGCACTACCTCAATGGAGGCCGCGTCTTCTTTTGTAAACCCGCTAACTGCGCTCGCCTTTGTCGAAACCATGCGAATGGAAAACCACACAGCCATTCTGAACACAGCCGCAGCTTCAAATCTTGGCCAGATGCTAGTGAAGATCTGTCAGGATGACGGAGTACCATTGGTCAATGTAGTTAGAAAACCTGAGCAGGTCGCAACCCTTAAAAAGCTGGGTGCAGAGTATATCTGTGATACCAGTGCCGATAGCTTTATGAACGATCTGGTCGATGCGCTGGTTGCCACAGGCTGTACCCTTGGCTTTGATGCCACAGGTGGTGGCAATGGCGGCAAACTGCCCGGTCAAATTCTGGCGGCCATGGAAATTGCTGCCAATAAGACGGCCACCGAATACAGCCGCTATGGTTCAGATACCTACAAGCAGGTGTATATCTATGGTGGGCTGGATATGTCGCCAACTATTTTAAACCGTTCCTTTGGTATGCAATGGGGTCTTGGCGGTTGGTTGCTGACACCAATGATTGGCCGTATCGGCATGGAACGATTCGGACAAATGCGCCAGCGCGTAGCCGCAGAGATTCATACAACCTTCGCTAGCCATTACACGCAGGAAATCTCGTTTGCGGAAATGCTGCAGCCAGAGGTTATTAGAGGCTACGCAAAACAGGCTACCGGTGAGAAGTATCTGGTTAACCCGCATAAATAATTTGTCACAGTTTTATAAGAGGAGATAAATATGCCCGAGATGACATTACTGGGCTGGTTTCACACCATCCTTGGAATGGTGGCATTGGTCACTGCGTTTTATACATTGTTTAAATACAAGATGATTTCCCTCGCCAGTAAGTCAGGGAAACTCTATGTATTAATGACTATTGTCGTGGCCGGGTCAGCATTGGGAATATACAACCAGGGCGGCTTTGGCATTGCTCACTGGCTGGCGGTGTTAACGCTGGTGGCGGTTAGCGGTGGTATTGTTATGGAAAAGTTTAAGTGGTTTGGGTGTTTTTCCATCTACTTTCAGGCACTGGGCTACTCGAGCACACTCCTGTTCCATATGATTCCAGCGATCACCGACTTCCTGCGGCGGCTGCCGCTGGGCGATCCATTTATTGATTCTTTTGAAGATCCGTTGCTGGCGGGTTTTCACCAGGCATTTTTGCTGATCTTTTTAGTGGCCACTGCTTTACAGATGCGCTGGTTAAGAAAGAATCACTCGGAGCAGGTTGCACACTAGCGCAATTCTCAATAGCTTCTGGCGCTCAAAGCCTGGCCTGGCTTTGAGAGGGTGCAAGAAAAGATGCACTAAAGCACTGTAATATAAGAGGAAATTGGTACGACCGAGTGGACTCGAACCACCGACCCCCACCATGTCAAGGTGGTGCTCTAACCAACTGAGCTACGGTCGTACTGTAAGCTGATCAATCTAAACATTTCTCGCTCAAGGCCTGCGCCCTTGCGCCGCTTTAAGCAGCGCCAGCAACCAAAAAAACGTGCCGGCAAGCCCTGTCCCGAGAGGGCGGCTAATATAGCGGTGGCTTCGAGGAAATTCAAGACAATTCAGACTACAGTTAAACAGATAATAACTTATCTCAAAATAAGCCCGTGACTGAAGGGATTCTGTTTTTACTGTAAAAGGATTGTTGATGCTGCAACCCGTTATTCTCTGTGGTGGCTCCGGTACTCGTCTGTGGCCTCTCTCTCATCAACTGTACCCAAAACAATTTTTGCCGCTTATCGGTGATCAGACCCTTTTGCAGGCCACCATTGATCGGCTTGAAGGCCTCGATTGTGCGCCACCCATTATTGTCTGCCATGAGGATCACCGCTTTATCGCAGCGGAACAGCTGCGCCAACAGAATAGGCAGCACAACGGTATTATCCTCGAACCCTGTCCGCGCAACACAGCGCCAGCAATCTGTTTAGCAGCTCTACGAGCACTCGATATCGACCCGGGTGCAACCCTGCTGATACTGCCAGCAGATCACTATATGAGCAGTTCGGAAAACTTTATCAAGGCAGTCAATTGCTCACTTGATACCGCAGCCGGGGACAAGCTGATTAGCTTTGGTATCCTGCCCGGTCATCCCGCAACCGGTTATGGCTATATCAAGGCGGCGCGCAAGCCAAGCGCCGAGACGCCACAGCCGATCAGTCAGTTTATTGAAAAACCGGATAGTGAAACAGCGAAAAAGCTGATCGCTAGCGGCGAATTTTTATGGAACAGCGGCATCTTTATTTTTCACGCCCAGGTGTTTCTCAATGAACTCAAGGCACTGCATAACGAGATCTACACATCCTGTCCTAATGCATGGAAAAACCATACCTGCGATATGGATTTTATCCGTCCTACCCCAGACGATTTTGCCACCTATCCCGCCGACTCGATCGATTATGCAGTGATGGAGAAAGCCAATCAGGCCATGGTGATAGCAATGGATCCAGGCTGGAGTGATCTTGGTAGCTGGTCTTCGCTGTTGGACCTGCTCCCAAAGAATGATGACGGCAATGTCCTGATTGGCGACACCATCGCGCTCAACAGTTGCAATAATTATGTTCATGCCGAGCATAAACTGGTGGCGACACTGGGCGTCGATGATCTGGTGATTGTCGACACCAAAGATGCCCTTCTGGTGGCCCACAGAAATGAAGTCGAGAAAATTAAAACGCTGGTTGACATGCTTAAACAACAACAGCGCTCAGAAACCATTCATCACCGTGAGGTCTATCGCCCCTGGGGCAAGTATGACGCAATGGATAAGGGTCCACGCTTTCAGGTCAAGCGCATTACCATCAAGCCGAAAGCAAAACTGTCTGTGCAAATGCACCATCATCGCGCCGAGCACTGGGTGGTGGTGAGCGGCACGGCCAAGGTTATTATTGATGATGTCGAACGCCTGGTCTGTGAAAATGAGTCAATCTATATCCCAATTGGCGCGGTTCACTCGCTGGAAAATCCAGGCAAGATCGCTATCGAACTAATTGAGATCCAATCCGGCGCTTATCTAGGAGAGGACGATATTGTGCGCTTTGACGATCTCTATGGACGCTGCTAAACCGGGCTGCAAATAATCTCTATATCACAGCGTTCTGACGGCCGATCGCATAATACTGCAGGCCCTGCTCTTGCAGTCGTTTTGGATCGTAGAGATTGCGCCCATCAAAGATCACCGGATGCGCCAAAACCGATTTGATATAACCAAAGTCGGGCGACCAGAATGGCTTCCACTCAGTACAGATGACCAACACATCTGCACCATTCAGTGCAGCCTCTTTGGTACCTCAGAGCAGCAAGTCATCGCGGGCTCCATAGATAGCCTGAGTGGTATCCATCGCATGGGGATCATAAGCACGCACCTTTGCTCCCTGTTGCCAGAGCGCCTCCATCAGCAACCGACTTGGCGCCTCGCGCATATCATCGGTGCCAGGTTTGAAGGCAAGTCCCCAAAGCGCAACAGTCTTACCCTGTAAGTTGCCAGCAAAATAATGGTTAAGCTTATCGAATAGCCGGTGCTTTTGTTGGTCGTTGACCGACGTCACTGCACTGAGCAATTGCGGCTGGTAGCCAGCACTGACTGCGGTTGCCTCCATAGCACGAAGATCCTTGGGAAAACAGGAACCGCCAAAACCACACCCAGGGTAGATAAAACTGTAGCCAATTCTCGGGTCAGAACCCATGCCAATCCGCACCTGCTCTATGTCCGCGCCAACGAGCTCTGCGATATTGGCGATCTCATTGATAAAACTGATCTTGGTTGCGAGCATCGAATTGGCCGCATATTTGGTCAACTCAGCAGAGCGCACATCCATAAAAATCAGCTTGTCGCGCTGCCGGTTATAGGGTGCGTAGAGCTCGTGCATCATCGCTTCTACAGAGCTGCTGTCAGTACCGACAATAATCCGGTCGGGGCGGGTAAAGTCGGCAATCGCCGCGCCCTCTTTGAGAAATTCAGGATTTGACGCGACATCAAACCGGGCATCGGACTGCCGCACGTCGAGCGCCGCTTGAATCTGCTCCCTGACGCGATCGGCACTGCCTACCGGTACAGTCGATTTGTTCACTACAACCTTATAGCTGTCCAGATGCCTGCCAATGGTCTCAGCAACTTTTAATACATACTGCAGATCAGCAGAACCATCTTGATTGGCCGGAGTACCCACCGCAATAAAAATCATATCCGCCTGCTGAACTGCCATAGCCGCATCGATGGTGAACTGGATACTGCCATCGGCCAAACAACTGTTAAGGATATTTTCCAGGCCGGGCTCATATATCGAAATATGTCCGGCATTGAGTGCGTCAATTTTTGCGCTATCGATGTCAACACAGACGACCCGATTGCCAACATTGGCAAAACAGGCGCCAGTAACCAAACCCACATAACCACTTCCAAAGATTGCCAGTTTCAAAATATATCCTTATAGAGCCATTTTTACTTTTTATTGAACCGTAAATATAGACCATGGCCCCTCCCTGCACTGGCTTGAAAGTGAACCAGACTCGAGGAATGTTTCAGATCAATGGCAATCGGCCAGCCCCCTGCCAGCGCAGCTTCTGTAGCAAATTGTGACCCGTTTTAACTGTTTGTGAGAACAGACACCAAATTCCGTTAAACAATCCCCTTTTACATCGGCTGGTGTCCGAAAAAGACATATACCTGTCGCTTTTCGACAGTGCATAAGCACGAGGTTGCGATATGATGATTTTCAACTGTTAGACAGTAACTGGCAGTAATAACAATATTGCAATTAACTTGTTCCACTATAAAGCCAACTGATTTCAGCATCCCTATTGTCAGGTCCCGATGTGCTAGGTGAAGTCCGTTTGGTTAAAGAATAGAACACTAGAAAAATTAAAAATGCGGCAACACTGCCGTTTCCAATACCAACGAGGGGAAGTCCATGAAGAAAAGCTCATTTCTTAAACTGAGTGGCCTGGCGTTAGCCATCGCTACAATTTCCAGCGGAGCATACGCTGCCCAGCTTGAAGAGGTTATCGTAACCGCGCAGAAGCGCGCAGAAAGCCTGCAAGATGTGCCTATATCGATGACGGCTATCTCTGGTGAAAAGATCGAGGAAACTGCGATGCACAGCTTCCAGGATCTAGCGGCCTATGTACCCAACCTGAGCGTATCGGAAAATGCGGTTGCCACGGGTGTATATATGCGTGGTGTAGGTCCCGGCGCACAGCAATCATTTGAACAGTCAGTGGGCCTCTATGTAGACGGCGTGCACATGGCCAAGGGTCGTCAGTTCCGAACCGGTATGTTCGATCTGGCACAGGTTGAAGTGCTGCGTGGTCCTCAGGGGATTCTGTTCGGAAAGAACACGCTGGCCGGCGCAATCAATGTCACATCAGCCTCCGCCAATGTCGGTGATGAATTCGGCGGCAAGCTTGATGTTTCCAAAGAGTCCTATGGTGGTCAGATCATTCAAGGGCACATTGCAGGCTCAGTGACCGACACCTTAGCGCTGCGCCTTGCCGTTAAAGACCGTCAAAGCGATGGTTACCTGCACAACAGCTTCGCCAATGAAGATTCGCCAAGCGCTGACGAGACCATGTGGCGCCTGAGCGCATCTTGGGAACCCACAGATAACGTCGCGGTTAAACTTAAGCATGCCGAGAGCGAGCAGACTCGCACTGGTTCAACCATCGTCATTAACCAGTTCCAACCGGTTGCCAACACTGGCGCGGCAGATGCAATTATGTATGGTGCCATGCTCTCTGGCCCGTATGCTCAGGGATTTGCCTCAGCACTAGCGAGCGGAAACTATGATGCCTATCGTGATGCCGAATCATTTGGTGGCTGTGCACTGGAAGCCTCTCTGGGACGCTCATCAGCTCTCTGTGAGAGCGGCGGCGAAAAACCTGAAGGCACACACACCAATACCGCCGACACCTCTCTGAATATCGATGTCGAACTGGATAACGGCTACACGTTTACCTCGGTTACCGGTCGAGTTGGCTACGACTATGAAGACGGTATCGATGCCGATGGCCTGCCCGTTAACTTTGTTGGTCGCAGTGATATTTCAGACTACGAGCAAACCAGCCAGGAATTCCGATTAAGCTCCTCCACTGACGGTGACTTTTCATTTATTACCGGCGTTTACTGGGAAGAGCAAACGCAAATTATTGACCGAGTTGTGGCGGTTGACGGAACCCTTGGCGTTCCATCATTTCTGGCCTCTATATTGGGTGGTGCACCGACATTTTTGGCATTCAGTCCAACACAGGTTGCTCAAATAAATGGTCTTAATGCACTGATGGGCACTCCCACCAGCTATGCAGCAGGTGTGCCAGGTGAGACCCTATGGTTGTCAGTTGGACGTGTTTCAAACTGGCAGCAGGATACCGACTCCTGGGCCGCTTTCTTCCAGGGATCTTATAACATCACGGAGAATCTAACTCTGACTGCCGGTATCCGTTATACGGAAGAGGACAAAACAGCGACGGCTTTCACCAAGAATACCGAAGGATTCACCGGCCTGGCGACGCCAAGCCAAGCACCTCTCCTTGAGCCTTTGGTGAGCGCACTCTTCGGAACCTATAACCACCAGTTTGAAGATAAGCGCTCAACTGACCAGATGATGCCTGCGGCAAATCTGGAATGGAAACTGTCTGATACCAGCATGGTTTATGTTAGCTATTCAGAGGGCTTCAAAAGCGGTGGCTTTAACTCGGTTGATGACCAAAAACCGGAGCTTCTCAATGTAACCGTGGCACCAGGTGTTACAGTCACAACAGTACCGGATCGTACCGCGCCAGGTCTGGGTTGGTCCTATGAAGATGAAACGGCCAGCTCACTTGAGATTGGTGGTAAGCACACATTGTTAGATGGCGCCATGAATCTGAACTGGGCAATCTTTAACAGTGAATATGTCGATCAGCAGGTGTCAACATTTGTTGGCTTGGGCTTTGTGGTTGCCAACGCGGCATCGTCAAATATTGATGGTATCGAAGTTGATATGACCTGGCAGGCGACCGACAACCTTACTCTTGGTGCTAACGTAGCCTACCTCGACGGTGAATATGGCTCTTTCCCTGGTGCAGGCTGTACAGCTGAACAGGCCTCTGGCTTGATAGGCTTGGGGACATTGACTCCAAACTCTCCGCAAATCTCCTTTGACGGCTGTACTCAGCAGTTTGACGGCGGCGCACCAACAGGAATCAGCCAGGATCTGGCTGGTGGCCAAATCGGCGCAAAATACTCCGGAGCGATGTTTGCCGACTATGTTCGCCCACTGTCCAATGGTCTGATCTGGTTTACCAGCGTCGATGTTAACTTTACTGACGGTTTCTATATGACCGGCGATCTCGATCCAGTTGATTACCAGGAAGGCTTTGAGAAGGTTAATTTCCGCACCGGTCTGCGCGGAGAAAACTGGGATCTGATGCTCTATGGCCGCAACATCACTGACGAAATGACAGCTGAAGGTGCAGCCGATGTTCCACTGGCATCCGGCTCTCACTGGCGTTACATGAGTTCTGGCGAATCCTGGGGCGCACGCATTAGCTTTAGCTTCTAAGCTTTTTCGTTAAGTAAAAAAGCAAGACTAAAAAGGACGGGTAATCCCCGTCCTTTTTTTTGCCTGCGGCAAAATCACCCTGTCCGAAATTGCAACTGCTCTGGCTGCTGACGACAGTGTCATGCCAACTCCTGTCGCTATGATTGACAACATTCCAAGTTAATCACTTTTTAATAGAAGGCTGTTATGAGAAATCACACCGCGCTGGTAACTGGAGCCTCCGATGGTATTGGCCTCGAATGCTGCAAAATTCTTGCCGCAAAAGGTTATAACCTGATTCTGGTGGCCAGACGTATGGCTCTGCTTGAGCAAATTGCCGCTGATTTACAACAGCAAAATAACGCAATCTCATGCACTGTCATGACTTGCGATCTCGCAGAGCCTCAAGCTGCCCAGCAGCTATTTACAGATGTCCGCGAGCGCGATCTGCAGGTGGACTTCCTGATCAATAACGCAGGCCTGCTGCATAACGGCTTTTTCACGGAGCTGGATCTTGTCGCTCAAGAGAAGATGATCCACGTCAATGTATTGGCACTGACCTCGCTGACCCATTTGTTTGCCAACCAGATGATAAATCAGGGCGGGGGGCATATTTTAAATATCGCCTCACTCGCCGCCTGGACCCCTATTCCTAATCAAAATGTCTACGCCGCGACCAAGGCCTATGTGCTGTCATTCACCCAAGCGCTGCACAATGAGCTCAAAGCGTTAGATTGTGGGGTTACTGTAACCGCACTATGCCCGGGCTACACGGCAACAAAAATGATGGATAATCCAGCTCAGGGAGGCAAGTTAGTCGTACCCAGCTCACTATTGCAGCCAGCCTCCGAGGTTGCAGCGCAGGGAATTGATGCATGCCTTAGCGGCCGCGCTACCATCGTCACAGGATGGGCTAATCGCATCACCGTCGCCATTACCAGACTGTTCTCACGAATGGCGCTGGCGCGAATTGCGGGGCGTTTTTACCGCAGCAATATGCAGTAAGGGTATCAGCAAAAAATAATCCGGAGACGTTATGCAACAACCGACAACTAAAATATTGATCACCGGCGCCAATGGCTTTATTGGCAACAGTCTTTTACGCGACTACCAAGCGCGAGGAATTGATGCAATCGGCATTGATCTGCAAGCCAATGGCAAAGACATTTTCCAGGGGGATATTTCTGCACCGGAGACCATCAGCCACCTTCTCGAGCAGTGTGATGTGATTATCCACACCGCGGCGCTGGTCTCTAACGCAATGGCAGATACCGATATGTGGCGTGTCAATGTGCAGGCGACGGCTAATCTTATTGCCGCCGCTGAGCGCCACCAGGTCAAACGTTTTGTGCAGCTTTCATCGATTGTGGCCTATGGCAATAGCGCGACTGGCGAATTGACCGAAGACCAGCCAGTACATGCCGATGGCGGCAGCTATGTTTTGACCAAACTGGCATCTGAACATGTTGTGTTGGCCGCCCATGCCCGTGGATCCATTGAGGTGGTTATTGTGCGCCCCGGAGATGTTTACGGTCCTGGCAGCCGACCCTGGGTTATCCTGCCGCTGGAAGCGATTCATAAAGGTCAGTTTATGCTGCCATCAAAGGGCGAGGGGTTTTTCCGCCCGATCTATATTGATGACTTGGTGCGCGGCATTCGTCTCGCCGTGGACTGTACCGAAGCCAATGGTGAAATCTTTAACCTTTCCTGCCAGGGTTACATCACGACCAAACAATTTTTTTCCTATCACTATGCTTGGCTTAATAAAAAGGGGCCCATGCTAGTCTCCACCAGACTAGCAAAATTCGCTGCTTCAGCAGCGACCAAAATGGCCAATCTGACCGGTGGCATCAACGAAGCGTCGACGGCAACGGTGGAGCAATTATCGACCACGAGCTGGTTTAGTATCGCCAAAGCCGAGCGCATTCTCGGCTGGCAGCCGGAAGTCTCCCTGGAACAGGGAATGCACTATTCTAGGCAGTGGGCCGAGGATCGAGGTTTGTTGCAGAAATAATGGCTAGGGATTATTAAGCAGTTCGGACCGATAATAACCAGCAGTGTGACCGGTCCATTGTTTAAAGCTGCGATAAAATGATCGAGCTTCGGCATAGCCTAGTTCGTAGGCAATATTTTCTAGCGTCAGCTCGGTATTTTTCAAAAAATAGATCGCCAATTCATAACGCAACTCATTGAGCACATCTTTGTATTGCGTACCCTCCTCACTGAGTTTGCGCTGTAAAGTGCGACTGCTGATACCGAGCTTTTCTGCAATCATCTCGCTGGAGGGTGGTTGCTGTTTAAGCATCAAGCGAAGAATATTTTTGACCTGATCCGTCGTGCGCTGCCCTTTGTCGAGCTCGGCGAGCAGCTTGGTGGCATGGGCCAATAACATCTCTAGCAACTGCTCATTAGCCTGAGGTAAGGGCACATCGAGCAAACTCTCTTGCATACGGATGCCGCTCACAGACTGATCAAACAGCACTTCACAGTCAAAAATCTCCTGGTAGTTGGCCAAAAGCGCCGGATCCTCAGGGGCAGAGTGCTCAAACCAGACGCTTTCCCAGCCAGAGAAATTTAAAAAATTACGCGCATAACAAACCCATGAACCAATAACATTTTCCACTTCGTGGCGTTTGACTTCAGGATCACTGAACACACACTGCCAACGCTGCAGAGCAAAACCATTGGCGACTTCCACCGTGGTAACGCCCATATCACCGACGATTTTTTCGTAGAGAGGAATCTTCGCCTGAATCGCTCGCAGAGTAGAACAGTTCATCGAGATGTAACCCAGCACGCTGTAAGAGGCGGGCTCCACATAACGCGCAGAGTTCAGACCAAAACAGGGATCACCGCTTGCGGGTATCAACAACTTTAACAAGCGCTCCATGGATGCATTGGGCAGATAATGCGTATTGTTATTGACGATCTCTGGGTCGATTCCAGCCTTCTTCAAAAATGGTCGACACTCCAGCCCGCAGGCGTCCGCAGCGCTTAAATACTGTTTTATCGCTGGCACCGAAGCCAATCCACTACTGAGAATTTCATTCATCTTTTTATCCGGGATAAGGCCCCTTTATCACAACCAAAATACGCAACCACTGGCCGAATTAGTGATGCGCCTGTCGTTGGCTGACAGTGATCAATTTTCAATCTCGCTTATTATATCGGTCATTGACAAGTCTCAACAACAAACTACAAAAATCAACAATAACAGGGTAATTACAATGCGTCTTTGGAATGGCTGGGGAAAAGAAAACAGTGAGCTGTTGATGGAACTTAACAGCGGCCTGAAAGGTTTACTGGAAGCTCTGGTCGGTTCTGGCAAACCATTACCGGAAGCCACGCTAGCAGAGGTGATCGCTTGCGTGCCGACTTCAAGGGCACCGGCCCATGCGCTTATTAGCACAGATCCGGAAATCAGGGTTCGTCACGCTCGCGGCCAGAGCCTGCCCGACTGGTTGGCCATGCACAGTGGCGATGTTGGCCATTTCCCCGATGCCGTGGCCGTTCCCGAATCCAGTGCGCAAGTGCGCGAATTACTCGGCTATGCCAAAGATAATGATATCGACGTGATCCCCTATGGTGGTGGTACTTCGGTGGTCGGCCACATAAATCCTCAAGCCAGCGCACGGCCCGTGTTGACAATTGATATGGGCGCGATGAATAAACTCATTGATATCGACCAGCAGAGCCTGCTAGCTACTTTTGGCGCCGGCACCAGCGGCCCGGACGTGGAGGCCCAACTACAAAAACATGGTTACACACTGGGACACTTCCCGCAGTCCTGGGAGCTTTCAACTATTGGTGGTTGGGTTGCCAGCCGCTCCAGTGGCCAGCAGTCATTGCATTATGGTCGTATCGAAAAACTCTTTGCCGGCGCATCAATTGAAACCCTTGCCGGCACACTTGAGATTCCCACCATCCCCTCCTCCTCTGCAGGACCGGATATTCGTGAAATGATTCTCGGCTCTGAAGGCCGTATGGGCATTATTACCGACGTCACGGTGCGCATTTCACCACTGCCCGAAAAAGAGGCCTTTCAGGTGGTTTTCTTTCCCTCCTGGGAAGTGGGTCTGCAGGCAGCCCGAGATTTGATCCAGCAGCGTATCGCGCTGTCGATGGTACGCCTCAGCAACCCTCTGGAAACAACCAGCTTACTCTACATGGGCGCCGGTGAAGATAGCAGCGGCGTGGTTGCGCTGGAGGAAGCATTAGCTGAAAAAGGCATTGGCACCGGCAAGGTAATGATGACTTTTAGTGTTACGGGAAGTGTCCGCCACTGTGATTTCGCCCAGCAAATGGCGCTTGAGCACTGCACCAAACTGGGTGGCATTGTCGACCAGATGGGGCTTGGAGATAACTGGGCACACGGTCGTTTTCGTGCACCCTACCTGCGAGATCCATTGGGCCGAGCAGGCTATGCCGCCGATACCATGGAGACCGCTGTTGACTGGTCGCGACTGTCCTCAGCCGTTGAATCGATCGAAACGGCAATTCGTACAGCGCTTGCAGACGAGGGTGAACAGGTACATGCCTACACTCATCTCAGTCATGTCTATGGGCAGGGGTCCAGCATCTATACCACGTACCTGTTCCGCCTCGGCGACAGTTACCAGCAGGCTATGCAGCGCTGGCAAAAACTTAAATCTGCTGGGGCCAACGCAACCGTAGCCTGTGGTGGCACTATCAGCCATCAGCATGGCGTCGGACTCGACCATCGCGATTATCTGGTTGCAGAAAAAGGCGAGCTGGGACTCGCCTCTATCGCTGCGCTTTGCAAACTATTTGACCCCAACGGACAAATGAATCCGGGTAAGTTACTCGCGGATGAGCAGTAATATGCACAACGTATTATTCACCTCACGCGAGCAACTGCTTGAGCAAATGAGCCGCGGTGAATCGCTGCACTGGGATATCGTGATTGTCGGTGGCGGCATCACCGGTGCTGGCATTTTGCGCGAAGCAGCGCGACGAGGCTATCGTGCGCTGCTAATCGAACAGACCGATTTCTCATCCGGCACCTCGAGTCGCTCATCAAAAATGATTCATGGTGGTCTGCGTTACCTTGCCGCAGGCGACCTTAAACTGACCAGAGAGAGCCTTAGCGAACGCGAACGCTTGCTCAAAGAAGCACCCGGATTGGTCGACCGCATCAGCTTTTATTTCAGCATCAGCAAAGGGCTATTCCCCGGCCGCTGGGCCATGGCGGTTATCCTGACAATTTACGATTTTATTGCTGGCATTCGCGACCATCGTTATTTCAGTAATCGGCGCCTCGGGGAAAAATTTACTGGCCTCCAGCAGCAACATCTTAATGGCGCCGCAGCCTATAGTGATGCCATGGTCGATGATTCACGACTGGTTCTGCGTGTGTTACAGGAAAGCATTGAGGCCGGTGGCACCGCGATCAACTACACCAAAGCCGGCAAGCTCATAATCGATAACAACCAGGTTCAGGGAATTGTTGTTTGCGACCTCGAGAGTAATCAGCAACGTCGCACCCTGCAACTCCACGCACCGGTGGTTATCAATGCCACCGGTGCCTGGGCGGATCGTCTGCGCAACCAGCTCAATCCTGAAAAACGTATTCGACCACTGCGCGGTAGCCATTTAATTATTCCCCATCAGCTGCTGCCGCTGACCGACGTTCTGACCTCTCTACACCCGGATGATAAGCGCGGAGTCTATGTCTACCCCTGGGAAGGCGCCACGGTGATTGGCACCACAGATCTCGATCATGCCGATGACCTGGATGTTGAAGCCTGCATCAGTGACACTGAAGTCGACTATCTGTTGCGTGCATTTAATGTGCAGTTTCCTGCCACCCCAATCGATAGAAGCCATATTATTTCAACCTGGGCCGGAGTGCGGCCAGTGATCGGCTCGGAAAAATCCAAAGACCCTTCTCGGGAGCGCCGCGATCATGCAGTCTGGTCTGACAACGGTTTGATTACAGTCAGCGGTGGCAAACTGACCACGTTCAGACTTATCGCACTGGATGCCCTGAGCGCCGCCCGCGAACATCTGCCAGAACCACAGCCGTTTACAGATGAAACGGTGTTTACCACAGCCGACATCAGTGCCGAGCAACTGGTTCCCGACAATCCAACTTGGGGACAACGTCTGCTCGGACGCTATGGTTCAAAGGCTAAAGCGATTCTGGAAACCACACCGCCAGAAGAGCATCTCCGCATCGCCAACACAGAGTTTTGTCTGGCCGAATGCCGCTGGGCAGCGCGTCATGAAGCGGTGATTCATCTCGATGACCTGCTCTTGCGCCGCACTCGCCTGGGGATGTTACTGCGCGACGGAGGCAGTGAACTGTTTACCACCCTTGAGCCTATTTGTAACTCAGAACTGGGCTGGGACAGCGCGCGCTGGCAACAGGAAGTCAGTCGCTATCAGGATATCTGGCAGCGCTTTTACAGCTTGCCTGGCAGACAGCCACAAAAACGATAATAAAAAATGCAGGTCACTATGAACCAGTCACAGCAAAGCCCAGGTTATTTTCTCGCTATCGATAACGGCACCCAGAGCGTCCGTGCCATCGTCTTTGACCATAACGGACAGCTGATAACGAAAACTAAAATAGAGATTGAGCCTTACTTTTCTGATCAGCCGGGCTGGGCCGAACAGCACCCTGACTATTTTTGGCAAGCACTGTGTCAGGCCTGTGCACAACTCTGGCAGCAACTTGATATTCCCCGAGACGCAATCAAAGCTGTATCGCTCACCACTCAACGTGCAACGGTGATACCCATGGATGCTGAGGGTATGCCGCTGCGTCCGGCTATCAGCTGGCTGGATCAGCGCCAGGTCGATACCAAGCCCGAGCTCGGCGCGGTTGAGTCACTGTTAATGCGCGCAGTGGGCGCCAAACAGGCTGTGGACTTCTTTCACGCTCAGGCAGAAATTAACTGGATCGCGGCCAATCAGCCGGCACTGTGGCAGCAGGTCGATAAACTACTGCTGTTATCGGGTTATCACAATTATAAGCTCACCGGCTGCTATACAGATTCCGTTGCCAGCCAAGTAGGATTTTTGCCGTTTGATTTTGAAAAATTGCAGTGGGCCGATAGCAATGACTGGAAATGGCGCGCCCTGCCAGCAATCAAACGCGAGATGCTGCCAGAATTGGTTGCTGCCGGCCAAACACTCGGTCACATCAGCCAACAGGCTGCCGACGAAACGGGTATACCAGTGGGATTGCCACTGATCGCCTGCGGTTCGGACAAGGCCTGCGAGGTACTCGGCAGCGGCTGTATCGATAGCAATACCGGCAGTCTGAGCTATGGCACCACGGCCACATTCAACATCTCCAGCGCGAAATACCTCGAGGCGATTCCCTTTCATCCCGCTTATCCCGGCGTCACTCCCGGCAGCTTTAATGTCGAGATGATGGTGCCAAGAGGCTATTGGATGGTAAGTTGGTTTAAACAGGAATTCGGACAACCTGAACAGAGCGCAGCTACGCAACAAGGCGTTAGCCCGGAGTCACTATTCGATAATTTGCTACAACAGGTTCCTGCCGGCTCTATGGGATTGACACTCCAGCCGTACTGGGGTGCCGGCGCAGATAATGAAGGCCCCGAAGCCAAGGGCGCCATTATCGGTTTTGGCGATGTACATACTCGCGCCCACCTCTACCGAGCCATTATTGAGGGCCTGACCTACGCCCTGCGCGCCGGCAAAGAACGCATGGAAAAACGTAGCAAACAACCAATTACCCGACTGCTGGTTTCAGGCGGCGGTTCGCAGAGCGATCAGATTATGCAGATTACTGCCGATGTGTTTGGTATGCCGGTGGAACGCCCACACACCTACGAAACATCGGCTCTGGGCGCGGCAATCGCCGCTGCGGTGGGTTGCGGTGTCTACCCTGACTTTGCCAGCGCAGCCGCTAATATGACCCATGCAGGTGATCGCTTTGAACCGATTGCAGACAATCATCGGGTTTACGAACAGCTTTACAGGCAGGTCTATCTACAGATGTATAAACGTCTGAAGCCCAGCTATCAGGCAATCAGGGCCATAACCGGCTATCCGGCATAAAGAGTCTTTGTCGTTAGCTTATCGCGAGAGAATATTTTTCAGCGCCCTGTCGAGGTCGACGTAGCTAAAACCAAATCCGGCGGCCAGTAATTTATTCGGCAAAACCATTTGGCCCTGCAATAGCAGTTCCTCACCCATCTCGCCAAACAGCAGTTTGACTATCAGCGCTGGCATTGGCAGCCGAGCTGGTCGCCCTAAAACGCGACCCAATGCAGCGCTGAACAAGGCATTGGATACCGGGCTAGGTGCCGTGGCGTTGATCGGCCCGGAAACGTCGGGGTTGTTTATACAATAGAGAATAATCGCTACCATATCGTCAATATGGATCCACGACATACCCTGCTCACCAGTGCCTATCGGTCCACCGAGAGCCAGTTTGAACGCCGGCAACATCCTCGCCAGCGCGCCCTCCTCGCCCAGTACAATACCGGTCCTGAGATAACAGACACGACAGCCGAGTGATTCAAAACGCCGTGCACTTTGCTCCCAGGTTTTGCACAGTTGATGGGAAAAACCATCCACTCCCGCAGAGTTTTCATCCACCGGCTGATCGCCGGGCCCGTAGAATCCAATCGCCGAACCACTAATCACGAGTTTGGGTTGATGCTCTCGCCCGGCAAAGAACTCATAAAGGCGGTCAGTTAGATTGACTCTGCTGTCATAGAAGCGCTGCTTGCGACGCTGCGTCCAACGACCATCGGCAAGCGGCTCTCCAGCCAGATTGACAACAATATCGGCGACGTAGCCTGCTTCTAGGTCGCTGAGCCGTTGTAATCTGCGAACCGATGCCGGCAGACGCAGTGCCGCCGCTTCAGGATTGCGGGTAAGAACAGTCAACTGCATCCCAAGTTGATCGGCGGCGCAACAAAAATGATGGCCAATAAATCCAGTACCACCGGTAATCAGTATAGAAGTCATAACGTGCAACCTGAGTTTTGAATGGGTTTAGAGTTGGTTTAGATTTGAATTAGACAGCCACCCTACAAAATCGCATCAATGGCCGCAATGTTTCCTTTGCTCAGCGTAGAGGGAGTTGCTAAAATTCTGCGATGTAACTCGATTACACCGCATTCAATACGCTCGGTAGGGCAAACAAAATTCACTATTTTTTAATCAACTTCAGGACAAAAACATGAGTCTTGCTAAAAAGGTATTGGCCTCCAACAATGACCTTCCCATTCGCACCGATTTGCCTGTCCACAGCGGTAAGGTGCGTTCGGTTTACTGGCTGACCGAAGCTGACAGCCGCCGCTTGATCGAAGAGAAAGGCTACGATGTTGCCGCCGATGCACCTTTGGCGATTATGGTAATCAGTGATCGTATTTCGGCCTTTGAATGCATCTGGAATGGCGAAGAGGGTATGAATGGCGTACCGGGTAAAGGTGCGGCGCTCAATGCTATTTCCAACCACTGGTTCAAGTTATTTCGCGAACAGGGTCTGGCCGACAGCCATATTCTCGACATTCCCCACCCATTGGTGTGGATTGTGCAAAAGGCCAAACCAGTGATGATTGAAGCTATCTGTCGTCAATATATTACCGGCTCTATGTGGCGTGCCTATGAAAAAGGCGAACGCAATTTCTGTGGCATCGAACTGCCTGACGGCCTGCAAAAAGACCAGCGCCTGCCAGAACTGCTGATCACCCCCTCGACTAAAGGCATTCTCACAGGCATTCCCGGCGTACCTGAAGCGGACGACGTCAATGTCTCGCGAGCAGATATCGAGAACAATTACGCAAGCTTTGAATTCCGAAACCTGGATGATATCAATGTCTATGAAAAACTGCTCAGCGAAGGCTTTGATGTAATTAGCGACGCACTTGCTGATATCGGACAGATTTTTGTCGACACCAAGTTCGAGTTTGGTTACGTCACCGACAAACAGGGCAATGAAAAACTGATCTATATGGATGAAGTCGGCACACCTGACTCCTCGCGTATTTGGGATTCCACCAGTTATGCTGACGGCAAGATTGTCGAAAACTCCAAGGAGGGTTTCCGCCAGATGCTGTTAAATCACTTCCCTGACCCGGATATTCTGCTGAACAAAAACCGCATGCCTGAACGCACAGCACTGGCCCGTAACAATGAGCTGCCACAGTCTGTCTTGATGGCCGTTTCGGATACCTATACAGGTATTGCTGAAAAAATTACCGGTAAAAAAATTACCCTGCCGGATGATCCCAAAGCGGAGATTATTACGATCCTCAAAGAACAATATGATTTGATTCTTTAAGATCGATTAGCATCTAGCACTCAATAATATTGACTGGCACCTCAAGGACGTGGGTCGCCAGTCCCCCTCTCGACGTCTCCTTGTAACGCACATGCATATCCTGACCGGTTTTGCGCATGGTTTGAATTACCTTATCCAGAGACACAAAGTGGGCACCGTCGCCGCGCAAGGCGATACGCGCTGCATGAATAGCCTTGACCGAACCCATCGCATTGCGCTCGATGCAGGGCACCTGCACTAACCCACCTATAGGGTCACAGGTCAGCCCAAGGTTGTGTTCCATACCAATCTCGGCAGCGTTTTCCACCTGAGCCGGTGTGCCGCCCATCACCTCTGCCAGCGCACCGGCAGCCATTGAGCAGGCCGAGCCGACCTCGCCCTGACAACCGACTTCCGCACCACTGATCGAGGCATTCATTTTATACAGCATCCCAATGGCTGCAGCGGTGAGTAAAAATCTCACGACACCATCGGCATTGGCCGTGGGAACAAAGCGCATATAGTAGTGTAAGACAGCAGGGATAATCCCCGCCGCACCATTGGTTGGTGCCGTGACAATCCGACCACCCGCGGCATTTTCTTCGTTAACAGCAAGGGCGTAGAGTGTCACCCAGTCTAAAACTGAAAGCGGATCAGACATAGCTGCCTCTGGGCGACTGAGGAGCTTTTGGTGGAGCTCTGCCGCCCGCCGGCGAACCTGTAAGCCACCGGGCAGAATACCGCTATTGCTGATCCCATTTGCCACACAGGATTGCATGACCGACCACAGATGCAACAGATCGTCGCGCACTTCCTGCTCTGTGCGCCAGGTTTTTTCGTTTTCCATCATCAGTTGCGAAATACTCATATCATGCTCTTCGCAGAGACTCAGCAGCTCGGCGCCAGACTTGAAGGGATAGGCAACCGCACTGCTGTCTTCAATCAGATAGCCCTGATCGGCAGCGCTCTCATCGACGACAAAACCGCCACCCACAGAGTAATAGGTCTTCTGACTGACTGTTTCACCACGGCTGTCAAAGGCACTGAACAGCATCCCGTTAGGATGAAATTTCAATGCTTTTTTACGGTGCAGAATCATATCCCTTTCATCATTAAATGGGATGGGATGCTGGGCTAGCAGTGTAATTATTCCACCTTCGCGAATCGCTTTGATCCGCTCGGCAATTGCTGGCACATCAACCGTTTCCGGATGCTCCCCTTCAAGACCCAAGAGCACTGCTTTACCGGTGCCATGACCCTTTCCCGTTGCCCCCAGAGAACCAAACATTTCCGCCTGAACTCTCGCCACATCCGCCAGGCGACCGCTCTCTGCAAGCGAGCTGACGAATTGTCCTGCGGCACGCATCGGTCCAACTGTGTGCGAGCTTGACGGCCCGATACCGACACTAAATAAATCAAATGTGCTAATCGCCATTTTGGATTCAAACCCCTTAACTAATATATTCCTATGAGCATAGCCGCAATCGGGCTCTGTTTCGGCTGTCATAGTAAAACGAATTCATCGTCTCGATATACCAAACAGCGACACTCTTATGCGTCAAAACAGTCATCAAAATCGGCTATTTGCTTTTCTGTTGAACAGACGTGTAGGATTTAGCAAAATAATAACTATAAAGCTGAGAAAAATAATGAAAACATACCAGCTCGATCATCCAACTCTCGGGTCCATTAGCTACTCTGATAACAAGCGCTATCTCTGGATTACCTCGTTTCTGATGCCCGCCTTCCCATTGATGGGGGTTTTCTTCTATTACCGTACCGGCGCTGAGTGGACCCTGGCGCTGCCATTAGTCGTCAACTATCTGTGCCTGCCGATTATCGACTGGTTAATTGGTAGCGATGAAAATAATCCGCCGGAAGAGCTGGTGCCGCAATTGGAACAGGATACCTATTACCGGATTCTCACCTGTATGACAGTGCCCATGCATTTTGTCGTGCTAATTGCCCTGGCCTACGTGGTTGGCACCAACGACCTTAGCATCTGGTCGGTCGTGGTCACGGCAATTGTTGCCGGCGGCTACAGTGGCCTGGGGATCAACACCGCTCACGAACTGGGCCACAAACAGACTGCTATCGAGCAGTTGATGGCCAAGCTGGCGCTGGCGGTTCCCGCCTATGGCCACTTCTGTGTTGAACACAATCGCGGCCACCATGTTTTGGTTGCCACGCCGGATGATCCGGCCAGCTCACGAATGGGTGAGTCAATCTATGCTTTTATCTGGCGAGAAATTCCGGGGACCATGGTGCGCGGATGGAATCTGGAGAAATCCAGACTCAACACAAAGGGCCTCAGCACCTGGTCAGCAAAAAATGAAATTTTGCAGTCCTACCTGCTCAGCGCCATCTTACAGGGCAGCCTGATCTATCTGTTTGGCTGGATAATGTTGCCGTTTTTGGCAATTCACAATTTTTGGGCCTGGTATCAACTGACCTCGGCCAATTACATCGAACACTATGGGCTGCTGCGGCAAAAACAAGCCAATGGCCGCTATGAACGCTGCCAACCCCACCACTCCTGGAATGCTAACTACATTATGAGCAACCTGGCCCTATTCCATCTGCAGCGCCACTCAGATCACCACGCCAACCCTATGCGTCGCTATCAAAGCCTGCGTAACTTCAAGGACATTCCAGAACTCCCCAACGGCTACTATGGGATGTACCTGCTGGCCTATATCCCCTGGCTTTGGTACCGAGTTATGGATCATCGCGTGATCCAGTTACCCCATATTCAGGGAGACCTTTCAAAGGTTAATATCTGCCCGAAAAAACGCGATGCAATTTACGCGCGCTATGCTCAGGAACAACCCGCCACGTCGTAACCCACAATGGCCGCAAGTCGCCAATAACGGCGAGCCTGGCTCGGCTTTCCCACTGAAACCTCAACATTCAACTCAAACGGCCTGATTTATCAGGCCTTTTTTTCGTCTATCCGTCACAGTCTGCCGGGCAATCCAAGTATTTTTCAAGATCAAAAATAAACTTTGTGGTTTGGTAGATAGTTTCCAATACTTGGTATTAGAAAATGGTCCTGCCAGCCAACAACAGGCAGACGAAATCCAACAGAGCCCAATTGGAGGGGGGCAGACAATGAGGTGGAAAATCGAAAATCACAGTCAACATGGAAAATGACAGGGAAGAATCATGAATATTGAAACAAAGACACCCAAAATTATCTGCACAGCATATCAATCAAGCACCCGACGCCGGCTTCATGCAGTGGTGACAACCGCAGCGCTACTGATAGCCAATCTGGCATCGGCAACCATCGAAGAAGTGATCGTCACCGCCAATAAACGCGAACAGAGCCTGCAGGATATTCCGGTCTCCGTGTCGGTGACCAGTGCCGAACAAATTCAACAGTCCAGTATTGTCGACCTGATCGATCTGCAAACCGCAGTACCCACATTGCGCGTCAGTCAACTGCAGAGCTCGGCTCAAACTAACTTTATCATTCGCGGTGTTGGCAATGGCGCCAACAATCCCGGCATTGAACCCGCCGTCGGCATTTATATCGACGGCGTTGCCCGCACCCGATCGGCGTCGGCGCTGGCCGACTTGCCCACCATTGAGCGGGTAGAAGTGCTCAGCGGCCCGCAGTCAACTCTGTTCGGCAAAAATGCCTCCGCCGGAGTCATCAGCGTTTCTACCCTCCTGCCGGAAGAGGAAGCTGGCGGCATGCTAGAGGTCACGGCTGGCAACTATGGTTCGAAAATAGTGAAAGGGACTGTCACCGACCCCGTTACTGACACTATCGCCTACCGGCTGTCAGCCAGCAGCAACAGTAGTGATGGCTATGCCGACAATCTGTTTGATAACAGCGATGTCAACAACCGCAATCGTTCGGCGGTGCGTGGACAACTGTTAATTGAGCCCTCAGATGATCTTAGCATTCGGGTTATTGCTGACTGGAATGACATGGACGAAGAGTGCTGCGCCGCCAGCTCGCTGGTCTATGGCAGTGCCGCGGCAGTCTCCAGTGCTCTCGCGGGTGGCCTGCAGACCCCAATCGATCCCTGGGCGCGAGATCTGTATATGAATTTCAGCCCGAACAATAAACTTGAGGACAAAGGTCTTTCAGTTGAACTGGATTATGACCTCAGCTTTGCCACATTGACCTCTATCACTGCCACCCGCGATCAGTCCGTGAGATCCAACTTTGATGCCGACTTCTCCGCTGCCGATCTGGTAGAAGAGAACCGCACTGATTACGATTTCGATACCCTGACCCAGGAAGTGCGGTTGACCTCAAATGGGGAGGGTCCGTTGCAGTGGATGGTCGGCGGCTACTATTCCCGTGAAGATGTAGCCACCTTCCGCAATGTCACCTACGGCACTCAGATGTACGATTACGCCGACTTTCTGGTCACTGCCGGGCTCTCCGCCGCCATAGCCTCACAAGCTATCGAGGGCTACCTGGCCGCCGGCTTTCCCGCTGCAGGCGCAGAGGCCTTTGGTGCCAGCGCAGTGGCATCGGCATTGGGTCCAGTGGGTGGATCGGGGCTCAACTATGTCGGTGCGGCATTTGGCGTCTGTGTCGTCAATACAGTGTCCTGCCGCGATATCTTCTTCGTGCCGGGAACCGGTGATGTCGCTGAAAACTTTACCATGGACAGCCGTACTTACTCGCTCTTCGGGCAGATCGAATACCCACTGACCGATGCTCTGACACTGACCCTGGGTCTCGACTACACCGATGACAGCAAGGATGTCAGCGCTAATGTGCAGATTATCGACGCCTTCGCCGGCTTGCCGCTGGATACTGCCGGACTTGGAGCGCTCTCCGGACTCCAGTTCTTCAAAGCCTTTCCCAATTATCCCAATGGCAGCGAGTCGGGGCGCTTTGATTCCGATGATCTAACCCACACTTTGCGGTTGTCCTACGACCTCTCAGACACTATTAAACTCTACGTGAATCACGCGACGGGGTTTAAGGCGGCATCGGTCAACATGACCATCGATAGGCGTATCCCCGGGCAGCGCGCAGCTGATCCAGAGGAAGCCGAGGTCTATGAAATCGGCATCAAAACCGAGTTCGAAAATGGCTATTTCAATCTCGCTTATTTCAATCAGTCAATCGCCGGCTTTCAGTCCAACGTTTTCTCTGGTGTCGGTTTTGATTTGGTCAATGCCGGCAAACAAACCCATGAAGGAGTCGAGTTTGACAGTATTGTCGCGCTATCAGAGAACCTGGTACTGGGTCTGTCAGGTATTTTTATTGATCCGGTCTACGACTCCTTTAGCCATGCCACCTGTGATACTACCGGCCTCGCCGGACCCGAATATCAGTGCCCTGAAGGTGAAAGCAGTGTAGATCTTACTGGCCTGACACCAGCGGGAATACACAGGGTCAGCATCAATGCCAACACGGTTTATTCATTTGCGGTCAGCGACCAGCTCGCCGGTTTTGCCCGGCTTGAATATGTCTATGATGATGATATTGCAATAGTCGACCTGATTCCCCGCAGCCTCGCCAGCCGCGGATCTAATAACGTCAATGACAGCGTAGGCGTAAGCAGTGAACAACGTGGCTGGGATGCAATGATCTGGGGCCGGAATCTAACAGACCATCAGTCCTTAATTTCTGCTTTCCCGACAACCGCCTCTTCCGGCAGTTTTAGCGGTTACCCCAACGCGCCACGAACCTTTGGTCTAACAGTGCGCAAAAACTTTTAATCTACCCACCATCAATGAGCACAAAGAAATGGCGACCCATCGGGTCGCCATTTTTCGTCTTTTGCGCCCAGTTTAGATACCCATGTCGCGCTTTACTGTGGCAAACGCGTCGAGGGCCTTTTCAAGATCATGACGACTGTGTGCGGCAGACATTTGGGTGCGGATACGCGCCTTACCCCTCGCCACTACCGGGTAAGAAAATGCCACCACATATACCCCATGCTGCAACATTTTCTCGGCGAAGAGTGACGCGACAGTCGCATCATCGAGCATCACCGGAACAATAGGGTGCTCACCGGGCAATAATTTGAAGCCCAGCTGCTGCAATCCCTGGCGAAAGAAAACCGTATTCTCCATTAGCTGCTTGTGTAGCTGATTGGATTCAGTCACTAACTCCAGCGCTTTAATTGCACCAGCCACGACGGCTGGAGCCACGGTATTGGAAAACAGATAGGGTCGCGAACGCTGACGCAACAGTGCGACTATCTCGCGGCGAGCACTGGTATAGCCACCGCTGGCACCACCCAAAGCCTTGCCCAAAGTACCGGTAATAATATCCACTCGGTCCAGACAACCGCGGTACTCATGAGTTCCTCGACCGCTGGCGCCAAGAAAGCCAGCTCCATGACAGTCATCAAAATGAACCAGTGCATGATATCGATCGGCCAGATCACAAATTTCATCGAGTGGCGCAATGGTGCCATCCATCGAGAAGACACCGTCTGTTGAAATCAACTTAAAGCGTGCGCCGGCATTGTCAGCGGCTTGAAGTTGGGCTTCCAGATCGACCATATCGCAATTGCGATAACGATAGCGCCGGGCCTTTGACAACCTGATACCGTCGATAATACTTGCATGGTTGAGTTCATCCGAGATAACCGCGTCCTCAGCGCCAAGCAAGGTTTCAAACAACCCGCCATTGGCGTCAAAACACGAGGGATAGAGAATCGTCTCTTCACAGCCCAAAAACTGGCTCAGCTTGTGCTCCAATTGCTTGTGAATACTCTGCGTGCCACAGATAAATCGCACCGAGGCAAGACCATAGCCCCACTCCTCTAGCCCACGCATTGCCGCCGCTTTCACCTCCGGGTGCTGGGCTAGACCGAGATAATTGTTGGCGCAAAGATTGAGCACTTCGACACCATCGCCAACCTCGACACGAGCACCTTGGGGAGAGGTAATCTCGCGCTCGCGCTTAGTCAGACCACTCTCCTCTATCTGCTGTAATTCACCACTGACATAGTCCTGAAATTTGCCGTACATGTTGCTTATTCTCCTATCTGTGCTCGGTTGTCTGGCTGTCCAGTTAATCCCAATTGAGAATGACTTTACTCGCCTCACCGGCATTCATCGCATCAAATCCCTGCTGAAAATCGGTGTAGTGCAAGCGATGAGTAATAACCGACGAAATATCCAGACCACTGTCAATCATTACCGACATTTTGTACCAGGTTTCATACATTTCACGACCATAAATCCCCTTTAGCGTCAGCATATTGAAAATGACCAGACTCCAATCAATAGCCATCTCCTCGGCCGGAATACCCAGCATCGCCACTTTGCCACCGTGACACATATTGGCTAACAGATCTCGAAAAGCCTGCGGATTTCCGGACATTTCCAGTCCCACATCAAAGCCCTCGGAGAGCCCGAGTTTACGCTGCACATCGGCGAGATTTTCACTGCGCACATCCACCGTGCAGGTAGCACCCAGCCGCTCTGCCATTTCCAAACGCTGGGGATTGATATCAGTGATTACCACATGCCGCGCACCAGCATGACGACACACTGCAGCAGCCATAACACCAATTGGGCCGGCACCAGTGATCAGCACGTCCTCGCCCAGCAGATCATATTGCAGCGCGGTGTGCACAGCATTGCCCAAGGGGTCAAACAGCGCCGCTACATCGAGGTCGATACCTGGCCGATGCTCCCAGACATTAGACATCGGCAGCGCCACATACTCAGCAAATGCACCAGCGCGGTCAACACCCACACCACTAGTGTGCGCGCAGAGGTGACGGCGACCGGCAAGGCAGTTGCGACAACGACCACAGACCACATGACCCTCACCCGAAACAATCTGTCCAGGACGGAAATCGTTAACGTTAGAGCCGACCTCGACAATTTCGCCGACAAACTCATGTCCCACCACCATTGGCACTGGAATAGTCTTTTGCGCCCAGCTATCCCAGTTATAGATATGCATATCGGTGCCACAGATCGCGGTGCGCTTAACCTTGATCAACACATCGTTAATACCAATCTTTGGTATCGCGACATCCTCGAGCCAAAGACCGACGCCAGACTCCCTTTTTACCAATGCCTTCATATTCCATTACCCTGTTTCTGTTTCTGTTTCTGTTTGTATATGAGAAATAATTCCCATATGCTGGAATTCTATCGTAGGACTATAAATTCCTATATGCAAGATTTAAATCCTGTATAGTAAATATTAAGCATTGATTTCAGAGACAGAAAAAAATATGACCAATAGCAGGGCTAAAGGTAAAACCATGAGCCATCAGAACAGTGACCCTTCCAGTCAGGCGCTTTGCACACGCGTCACCGCACTGCGCAAGAAAAACAAGCTGACCCTCGACCAACTAGCAGCCGCCTCTGGCGTAAGCCGCTCTATGTTAAGTCAGATTGAACGCGGTCAGGCCAACCCTACCCTAACCGTGACTTTTCGTATCGCTCAGGCCTTTGGCATGAGTATCGGCGAGCTTGTCGACCAGGCCTGGCAGTCATCTACAATCGAGATAGTTCACGGCAAGGATAAGAACAATTTCTTCCGCCGTGATAAAGAGTGTCAGATTCGTACACTTTCGCCACTGCATATGGAAAAGAATATTGAATTTTACGAGCTGCGCATCGCCCCGGGAGCAAGTCTTGCAAGCGCACCTCACTATGAAGGAACCAAAGAGCTGCTGACCATCACCAGTGGCCGAGGAAAGGTTACCTCAGGGGAAAACTGCACTGAACTTGATCAGGGTGATTCCGCGCATTATCGTGCCGATCTGCCACACACGATTGAAAACTGTGGTGATCAGGAGCTGGTCTGCTATCTGGTGGTCACCAGTCAGTAGTGCGACATCACTTTTTCAGTCAGACATCAGGGCCAGTTCGAGCTAGCCGAGGGTGTCTTCAGCAACAAAGTACCGTGGATCTTCGATCACATTGACCTCAACCAGATTGCCTGCTTTTTTCAGCAGCTTCCGGCATTCGTCACTGAGATGCACAAGATGCAAGGTTTTACCCGCATTCAGGTAGCGTTCGGCAAGTGTATCGATCGCCTCCAGACCAGAGTGATCTGCAACTCGCGAGCGCGCGAAATCGATAACCACGTCATCGTTATCCTGCTGCGGATCAAAGCGCTCGAGGAATGAAGTCACCGACCCAAAAAACAGCGGTCCAGTGATCGCGTAGACAGTCGAACCCTTATGGTCTTCACGCGCTTCAATACGAATATACTTGGCATGCTCCCAGGCAAATACCAGTGCCGAGACAATTACACCAACCACTACCGCAACGGCCAGATCTGTTACCACCGTGACGGCGGAAACCAGTACCAGAATCAAGGCATCACTGCGCGGCACCTTGCCAATAATGCGGAAACTACTCCATTCAAAGGTGCCGATCACAACGATAAACATCACGCCGATAAGTGCTGCCAGTGGAATTTCCTCAATCAATGGCGAACCGACCAAAATAAACACCAACAAACTCAGTGCCGCAGTAATCCCCGAAAGACGACCACGGCCACCAGAGTTAACATTGATCATGCTCTGACCAATCATTGCACAACCGCCCATACCACCGAAAAATCCGGTGACAGTATTAGCGACACCCTGGCCAATACATTCACGGTTTCCGCGTCCGCGGGTTTCCGTAATTTCATCGATCAAGCGCAGTGTCAGCAGCGACTCAATCAAGCCGATCGCAGCCAAAATAACTGCATAGGGGAAAATAATCGTCAGCGTTGTGAAATTAAACGGGACAGAAGGAATATGGAAGCTAGGAAAGCCACCAGCAATTGACGCAACATCACCAACCACTTTGGTATCCACATCCAGCAGAATCACAATCAAAGTAACACTGACAATCGCCACCAGGGACGACGGCAGCGCTTTGGTTAAGCGCGGCAGAAAGTGAATGATGCCCATGGTGAGTAATACCAGACCGAGCAGGGTGTAAAGTGTTTCACCGGTCATCCAGGCAACATCAATAATCGACCCTTGCAGACTGGTTCCTGCCAACCAGCCAGGCTCTCCCGGCGTACCAAATTGACTTAATTGCGCGAGAAAGATCACGATCGCCAATCCGTTAACAAAACCGAGCATCACTGGATGCGGGACCATACGAATAAACTTGCCGAGTTTTAATACGCCGGCAAGGATCTGTAAAAGACCCATCAACACCACAGTGACAAAAAGATATTCAACACCGTGATCAGCGACCAGTGACACCATCACTACCGCCAGTGCCCCGGTGGCACCGGATATCATCCCCGGGCGGCCGCCAATACAGGCAGTGATCAGTCCCACCATAAAGGCAGCATAGAGACCCACCAGAGGCTCCACACCGGCGACGAAGGCAAACGCCACTGCCTCTGGCACCAGCGCCAAGGCTACGGTGAGACCGGACAATAAATCTTTTCGATAGGAGATAACTCGACTGGCGCGAAGCTCAAACATGTAGATACTCAAATTCTTGTAACAAATAAAACTGCAGCGCCATTACAGCGCCACGATGGTGACGTAAAACTCTAACTACGCTGACTGCGCTGAGAGGAACTGCTATTGCCGCGAGGGCCACTATTGCCGCGCGACTCGCTATTGCCGCGAGCGCTTCCGCTTCCGCTTCCGCCTCCGCCTCCGCCTCCGCCTCTGCGCTTAGCGCCTGGCTTGGGACCGTAGGAGTAGCCGCTCGTGCGTTTTTTCTTCGGATCCGGTTTGCTATTGCCTCGGCTATTGGTCTCACTGTTGAGAGGCTTGCGAGGCTTGTGTGACTTAACCGGCCGATCGAGGTTCGTTGCCGGCACATCGTGAACCGGTTCAAAACCATCCATGACTTCTCGCGGTAACAGTTGTTGGATCAATCGTTCAATATCCGAAAGCAGATCCACTTCATCGGCACTCACCAGAGAAATTGCGGTACCAGTGGCACCGGCGCGACCAGTTCGACCAATGCGGTGAACATAGTCCTCAGCGACATTGGGCAGATCAAAGTTAACCACCTGTGGTAGTTGTTCGATATCCAGTCCACGTGCGGCAATATCGGTGGCCACCAAAATACGTATTTCGCCCGCTTTGAATCCCGCCAATGCTTTAGTCCGTGCGCCCTGACTTTTATTACCATGAATCGCTGCGGCAACGATGCCCTCAGCTTCGAGCTGTTTGGTTAACTTGTTGGCGCCATGTTTGGTTTTGGTAAAAACCAATGCCTGACTCCAGCCACCGTCATGGATCAGGCGCGTGAGCACTGCGGCCTTCTGCTTTTTGTCCACCGTGTAAACCGATTGCGTAACCGTCGTCGCAGCAGCGTTGCGCGGTGTGACAGAAATTTCAATCGGGTTGCTTACCAGCCCTTTGGCCAACTTGCGAATATCATCCGAGAAGGTCGCAGAGAACATCAAATTCTGACGGCGCTTGGGCAGCAGACTAATAATGCGTTTAATATCATGAATAAAGCCCATATCCAGCATGCGGTCGGCCTCATCGAGCACCAGCACCTCCAGATAGGTGAACTTCACTGCGTTTTGGCTGTAGAGGTCCATCAAACGGCCGGGCGTCGCAACGAGGATATCGACACCGCGACGCAGCTTCATCATCTGAGGATTGATTTTTACACCACCAAAAACCACAGCAGAGGTCAGAGACAGGTGCTTGCTGTAAGTCGCGACGCTCTCCCCCACCTGAGCAGCTAGCTCACGGGTTGGGGTAAGAATCAAGGTTCTCACCTGATTGGCTTGAGCCCGACGCCCAGGTGCAAGGAGTTCGAGTATCGGCAGCGTAAAGCCAGCCGTTTTGCCGGTGCCGGTTTGGGCCGCAGCCATAACATCACGACCATCGAGAACCGCAGGAATGGCTTTGGCCTGAATGGGTGAAGGTGTGTCATAGCCTTTCGCAGCAACAGCTTTGAGAATCGGGGCTGAGAGCCCGAGGTCTTTAAAGGACGTCATAGAATATCTTTATTGAAGGCGGTTCAAAAACCAGCCTGATTGAAAGGCGCGCAGCCTACAGGAAATCAGCCGTAAAAGCTATTCCGGGCTAACTTGTCGTCAGCAGGAGAATCGAGGAACCCAGATTGTATGAAGCAACCCATGGCTTATCCGGCAATAAATTTCATTGAGATGGAATTGACGCAGTGACGGATATTTTTCGCGGTAAAACCTTCACCTTCAAACACGTGACCGAGATGACCATCGCACGCGGCACAGAGAATTTCCGTGCGCCGACCATCGGCGTCCACTTCACGACGCACCGCACCAGCAATCTCATCATCGAAACTCGGCCAGCCACAGTGTGAGGGAAACTTGTGCTCAGAACGATAGAGCGGCGCATCACACTGCCTGCAAATATACAGACCACCCTCTTTCGTATCTGTGTACTCGCCAGTAAAGGGAGGCTCGGTACCCTTGTGCAAAATCACATACTGCTCTTCTGCAGTGAGTGGGTTACGTGATTGGCTCATAATTGACTCCCCTTAGATCAATAACTGGGTTTAATGCTTACCTTTGACACTGCAATAGCAACCACAGATCATCCATGCCACGTTGTAAAATAGCCAGCTTTTCCGTGATCTTTTGATCAACTCCGAGGCAAGCTGCATCGGGTATCTGCCCGCCCAGCAGACGCATATAATCCAGCGCCGGATGCCCCAATGCTGCATATTCCCAGTCAAGGATAACTGGCCCATTAGCCGTGACAATAATATTTTCCGCAATCAAATCATGATGACAGATCACCGCTGACCAGGGCGCGCTATCAATACATGCGGCGGCCTCGAGAAGCCTGTCGCGCAACGCACGGCCGACAGGCTGATCGTTCAACTGGTCAAGATAGGCCTGACAGTAGTCAACATAGTTGCGGCGCTCCAACTGCGGGACGTTTACCTGCTGAATCTTTGCCAACACATGAGTTATCTCTACCATAACCTGTGCAGGGCTGTCCGTACTGGGCGGATGGCCCTCAACAAAAGCACTGACCAAGACCCGCTCGGTGGAATAAAACAGCTGCGGCACTGCAGCGGTTGGCTGCAAGCACTGCAGAATAGTCAGCTCGCGCTGACGATCAATGCCGAGACTGGCGCTGTTCTCAGCATTGACTCTTAGTACCGCCCGAAACTCACCACTGGTGATCAAAAAAGAACAGTTTGTGGTGCCACCCAGGTCGCGCAGTACAGTTGGCTGCGCAGACAGTTTCACCGCACCAGTGTGCCACTCTCGCCAGCTGGCAAGAGTCTGCTCAAGACAATCCCTGACCCTGGCATCAATACTGTCGGCGACAAAAAGCTCTGTCACGATGAGGAACTAATCGCATGGGGGTTGAGCACGTCAATGAACCCTTCCTGCTGACGATAATGCTGCACCCAGAGTCGGTAGCCGACAACTGCCAACACGATATAGAAAACAAAGAGCCCTGCAGTCTGATAGAGCTCACGATCGAGGTAGAGATAGATCGAGGCGCCGTCAATGACAATCCAATAAAGCCAGTTTTCAAGAACTTTGCGTGCCACCATATAGGTCGTTAGCACAGATGCCCAGGTCGTGAACGAGTCCAGATAAGGCAACTGTGCATCGCTGTTGTGATCAAGCAGATAGCCCGAAACCCCAGTGGCGAGCGCAATCGACAATGCGGCCAGCAGGTGCTGCCTGACGCTCCAACATGAAATACCCAAACCCGTTTGCTGATCGCCACCGCGCTGCCATTGATACCAGCCATAAACTGCCATTGTCATGTAATAGACATTCAATGCCGACTCCATATATAAACTCACGTCACCAAATATCCAGACGTAGATCGCAGTGCTGACAAAAGCACAATACCAACACAGACTGTGCTCTTTCATCGCCAACAGCAGATAGGCAACCGACAACACCACCGCCAAGGTTTCGAGACTGATCCAAGCAAACCAATCAAGCATTGTTTACAACGCCTCGTAGCCAGGAATAATTTTTGCCACATAGATGGCCATATTAAATTCCTGGTAACAATCAGCGATGGTTTTCTGAACCGCCTGCATAGCGTATTTATATTCTCCCTGCACCACTGTGCTTGTGGGGAATGTGGTGATTTTCAGATCTCTAAACTGATTTATTCTCTCGATAAAGCCCTTGATAGGAGGAATAAAATCCTCACGATTAGGGTACATACTGATATCAATAGTCACCTGCATGGTGTGAACTCCTGCTGGGTTTAATGCATTAAATTAAAACTCATAGCGGCCGCTGACACCAAACGTTCGCGGTGCGCCTAGCTGATAGTAGGCCTCAGTTTCATAGAACTTGCGCGGGTCATTGCCAAAGCCACCGAAGCCACGAACAATCACCTCTCGATCATTGAGATTGCGACCCCAGGCTGAAAACATCCAGCCGCCCACCGCATAGTTGATTCTGGCATTGACCAGCTCATAAGCCCTGCTCGTTTCACTGTGACTCGAGGAGAGATAAAAACTGTCTTTACCTTCAATATCGATCGTCACATCGAGCGCCTGATTGACATGATAGCTGCCGCCAAGGGCAAACTGATAATCCGGTGCATGGGCCTGCTGGCGTCTGTTCAAGTCCTCTGAAAGCGGAATATCATAGTCGGCCGAGAGTAAACCGAGGCTGCCAAACCAGGCCAGCGAGTCACTCGCAAACCAGTTCCACTCCAGCTCCAGACCATAGTTTCGGCCCTGCGCAGCATTGCCAAAGTAGTCGGTAAAATCAACCGCATTGCTATCCTCTCGCGACTGCACCAAAGACTGTTTAATCTGAATATCATCGCGCTTTTGATAAAACACTGCGATCTGGGTCTGAAGTCTGTCGTTTAACCAACGGCCCTTAATACCCAGCTCAATATTCCACATCAGCTCGGTATCAAATTCGCGATCCTGCGCTGACAGCGACGGGTCACTGTTAACGCCGCCAGCTTTATAGCCGCGAGACGCCAGACCATAGACCATGCGTGTATCGGAGATCTGATACTGCAGGGCCAGGCGTCCACCCCAAAGGTCTTCATCGACACTGTGAGCCACTAATTCAGTATCGCTATAGGTCGCCTGCCGGTTTTCAAATCGCAACCCGCTGATCAATGTCAACGACTCAGACAGCTGCGTATCCAGCTGCCCATAAAGGGCTTTATTGGTGGTCGTAAAGTCGCTGGCAAAGTCACCTGCGGCATAGGTGTAGTGACGCAGCAACTCTTCATCCTGATCCCGCCAGTAAATACCCAACACCCAATCAGAGCTGGCATTGAAAATTCGCGCTTCAGGCACTGAGACCATTTTGATATCGGCACTGACGTTTTGACGCTGGCGAATATAATTGTCCACCGAACTGTATTCCCAACCTTCACAGGGTTGGCCCGTGCAGATATCGGCATAGGCCCAGTCTTCGTCATAGCCATACTCGAGATCATTGTCGGCAGCGCTAACCAAGCTGATCAGATCAAAGCTTGCCGCGCCCTTCCAGCGACTTTCCAGAGCAGAAGCATTCGCCTTATGGCGATCCTGTCCCGGTTGATCTGAGAGCGTCCGACGAGTGTTATCCAGCGAAAAAGCATCGTAGCCATTATCAGCATCGACATGAAACAGTGTCAGCGTCAGATCCAGCTCTTCGTGCAGCTGCCAATCAAACACCGCACGTAAACTCAGCTCATCAATGTTATCCGTATCATCGCGTTTGAGGAAATCATTGCTGATATAGCCGTCGCTTTTATGCTGTTGCAGCGCGACACGATAACCGAGGGAATAGTTAATCGGCCCGCCCAGTGCAGCGCTGATCGTCTCCGTGCCATAGTCACCCAGGCTCAGCGAGACATTCCCCTGCATCTGCTCAGTGGGCTGATTGGATCTGAGATTAATCAATCCTGCCAGCGCATTGGCACCGTAGAGCGTCCCTTGAGGACCTCGCACAATCTCAATCTGCTGAATATCCATAGTTGTCGCAGCACCACCGATACCGGTGAAATCAATACCATCGACCAGAATGGCCACCGAGGGGTTCAACGGCGCGATAAACTGACTGCGTTCACCGATCCCTCGAATTTGTACAAAGCGCCCGCGCGACGCACCGCTGGAAAAATTAACGTTGGGGGCTACATTGAGCAACTGTTCCAGATGCCGCGCCTGACGCTGTTCAATCGCATTATTAGTAAACACCGTGACGCTTGCCGCGGTTTTCAGCAATGTAGAATCACGAAAATCAGAGGTGACAATAATCTCTTCGATTCCCTCGACCTGGTCAGTTGCGCTGACAGCGGCCACCGGCCACAACAGCAATGCTGATAACAAAGTGGGGGTTGAAAAATAACAACAGTGGGCAGGTTTTTTACAGCCGTTCATAAGAGCCTCAATAACAGATTAAAAGTTAAGGAGACCCGGAAGCAATAGACGAAGAAAGGTAACAATGAAATGGTCCTATTCCTACGCCGGCATAATCCGGATCAGGTTCAAAGGGTTCTTCTCAGGCCGCTAAAAAAAGCCGGGCCGCCCCTTAGGAATCGCGTCCACCCGTACATCATGGAACGCCTGTTTAGGATACATCAATCCTGGCAGGATTTCCTTATTGCTCGACAAAAGGTGTTAGCATTGAGGACAGTGCCAGCTGACACGTCGAACAACCACAGCCCAAAAAACAATAATAAGGTTACCCATGGCCCGCTCACTTAGAATTCTTTTCACGACCCTAATGGCGCTGCTGTTACTCGGCAGCTGCAGCCAACAAGAGACACCGATACCTCTCAGTGACAAGCAAGTTGTCGCCCTGCTTGACGAACTGTTTGAGGAGGAATTGCAACTTAGCCCGGAATATATGACCTACCTGGGCATGCGTGAACGGTATGATGAGTGGGATGATTTGTCCGATGCTGCAAGAGACCAGCGTCTGGAAATGACCAAACGTCATCTGGCCAAAATCAAAAGCATTGACCCGTCTTCACTAAGCGCCACCGCTCGGCTTAATGTGCAGATGTTTATCGAGCAATCAGAGCAGGCCATTGCCGGCGACAAATGGCGCTATCACAATTATCCGGTCAACCAGATGCGTGGCGTGCACAGCATGATCCCATCATTTCTGATCAATCAGCATTTAATCGCCAACACAGCAGAGGCAGAGGCCTATATTGGCCGTGTTCGCAACGCCTCGACGCTGCTGGACCAGCTGATTGAGCAACTGGAAATTCGCGCGCAGCTGGGTATTGTTCCACCTAAATTTGTCTTTCCAAAGGTGATTGCGTCAATCGACAATATTCTCACTGGAGCCCCATTTGATAACGGTGCAGCGAGCACAATTCTTACTGACTTCAGCCGCAAGATTGCCGCCCTGGAACTGCCCACAGAACAACATCAACAGTTACTCGACGAAGCCAGCGATGCAATGCTCAACCAGTTGGCCCCGGGTTACGAAAAACTCCGCAACTATCTGAGCCAGCTCCAGGCCAGCGCCGACGATCGCGACGGCGCGTGGAAATTTCCGGATGGCGACGCGTTTTACAACTTCGCACTACAGCGAACCACAACAACCGATATGAGCGCCGATGAGATTCACCGCATCGGCCTCGATGAGGTGGCAAGAATTCAGAATGAGATGCGTGACATTGTGCGCAGAGTTGGATTCGAAGGCGATCTGCAGGCCTTTTTCGACTTTACCCGCAATGATCCACAGTTTTACTACCCCGACACTGAGGAGGGCAAACAGGCCTATCTCGACCAGGCCACCGCCTTAATCGATACCATGAAAGGCCGACTGGATGAGCTATTTAGCGTCAAGCCAAAAGCTGAGCTGGTAGTTAAAGCGGTCGAACCATTTCGTGAAGCCTCTGCCGGCCAGGCGTTTTATCAGCGACCCGCACCAGATGGCAGTCGGCCAGGCACGTATTTTGCCAACCTCTACCGCATGGGCGATATGCCGAAATACCTGATGGAGGCTCTGGCCTACCATGAGGGTATTCCCGGCCACCATATGCAGATTTCCATCGCTCAGGAATTGGACAATATGCCCAAGTTCCGACTGTTTGGCGGCTACACCGTATTCAGTGAAGGCTGGGGACTCTACTCCGAGACAGTCCCCAAAGAAATCGGCATGTACGCCGACCCCTACTCTGACTTCGGACGCTTATCCGGCGAGCTCTACCGCGCCTGTCGACTGGTGGTCGACACCGGCATCCACGCCAAGCGCTGGTCACGCCAGCAGGCCCTGGACTACATGGCCGCCAATGTGCCGCACTCCGAAAGCTACAATGTTCGTCAGATCGAGCGCTATATTGTTAGACCCTCACAGGCCACTGCCTACAAAATTGGTATGTTAAAAATTCAGCAACTGCGTGCCGTCGCCACTGAAAAGCTCGGTGACCAGTTCGATATTCGCCAATTCCATGATGTCGTGCTTAAGGATGGCTCCGTGTCACTGTCGATACTCGAAAATAACGTTATGGGATGGATCTCCGACTCCTTGAATCGTCACGCAACCAGCCAGCAATAGAACCCGAAAAAGAGAACAATAAGATGCTCAAACTTATCCAGCTCGTCATTCTGCTAACCCTGTCGGTAGCCGCTTACGCCGACCATCATCGTTCTGATAACCTGCCAGTTTCTGAAGAGCAGCGACTGCTTGCCCTGTTCGATGAAATCTGGGATTACGAAATGACCACCAGTCCAACCTACGCGACCTATGTCGGATACCCAGGACAGGACGACCGCTGGGCAGATGTGACGCTGGAAGCCAACGCCAAAGATAAAGAAAAGCGCCGCCAGCTGTTAGCCCAGCTGCGCAATATCAATACTGACAAATTAAATGAAGGCAGCCGGCTGGATTGGCTGCTGGTCGAAAAAAGCCTTGCTGATCAGGTAGCGGGCAGTAAATTTCCGGGCGAATTTATCCTTATTCATCAACGCGCCGGTGTCCAGCAGGATATTGCTGATACGTTGACCATGATGCCAAAGCGTAACCTCAAGGACTTTAGCGATAGGCTGGCCAGACTTGAACGCGCGGCTGGCTATATTGAACAAAATATTCAGGTTTTGCGTGAGGGCTTGGCCCGCGGTGTCACGCCGCCCAAGATCACGCTGCGTGACGTCCCGGATCAGATTCGCAACACCATCCCTGAAGATCTGGAGCAATCGCCACTGCTGTCGAGTTTCAACAACTATCCGGCCTCGATTGACGAAGAACAACAGCGTGAAATTAATCGTCGCGCCCGCGAGATTATCGCCGACAGTGTCTATCCCGCCTTCCAGGCGCTACTCAACTTTATGCTTGAGGAGTATATTCCTGGTGCAAACAGCTCGATTGCAATCTCCGATATGCCCAATGGCGAAGACTGGTATCGGCACCGAGTGCGTTACTTCACCACCACCGACCTCACCCCGGAGGCAATCCACAAACTCGGGCTCAGCGAAGTTAAACGTATTCGCAGTGAAATGGATCGAGTGATAGCGAAGTCTGGGTTCAGCGGTAGCTTTGAGGAATTTACCCAATTTCTGCGTACCGACAAACAGTTTTATATGACGTCCGCTGAAGCATTACTTACTGGCTATCGCGACATCGCCAAACGGGCCGACCCCGAGCTGGCGAAACTGTTTGGTACCCTTCCGCGTCTTCCCTATGGTGTCGTTGCAATCCCCGATTACGCAGCCAAATCTCAAACCACTGCCTATTACTGGGGTGGCTCGATTGAAAATGGTCGAGCCGGATATTTTTATGCCAACACATACGCCCTCGACACCAGGCCAACATGGGAAATGGAAGCGTTGACACTCCACGAGGCGATGCCCGGCCATCACCTTCAGATAGCAATTGCCCAGGAACTTCCCGAGACCCACCCACTGAGGCAAAATCTCAGTTACACCGGATTTATCGAAGGCTGGGGACTCTACGCTGAAAGCCTCGGTGAAGAAATGGGCTTCTACACCGACCCCTACAACAAGTTTGGTCAATTGAGCTATGAAATGTGGCGCGCCGTGAGACTGGTAGTAGACACAGGCATGCATATGTTTGACTGGGATCGGCAAAAAGCCATCGACTTTTTTGCCGGCAACACCGCCAAGTCACTACACGATATAGAAGTCGAAATTGATCGTTATATCTCCTGGCCTGGACAGGCGCTCGCCTACAAATTAGGTGAGCTGAAATTCAAGCAGCTGAGAGCCCACGCAAGCGAAGAGCTGGGAGAAAACTTTGATATTCGCGAGTTTCACGACCAGCTGCTAAATCGCGGCGCCCTGCCCCTAGATGTGCTGGATCAGCGCATCAATGACTGGATTGCCAGTCAGAAAAATTGATCAGACAGTACAGGCGAGAATCCGGCTCAACTCGCACAGAGAGCGGCCGGATTGCTCACGGAGATCTGCAAATACCTTCTCTACCAAGCGCATGTCACGCTGTGAGGTCGGACTAAACTTCTTCATTAAAGCCTGATTGATTAGCGCATCACAGACATCTTTGGTCAACAGAAATGTATCCTTGCCCATACTTCGCAACATCATCGGCCCGGAATTGCCCCCCAGTCGCGAGCCATTTTTTTTGAGCTCGAGCCAAAGACCGACAATATCATCTTCAGGCCAATCGGCGATAAATTTAGCGAAACTGCCATGACTATGCTGCTTATCCAGCACAAAAGTTGCGTTATGTCTGACCGAGACAATCTTGGTAAAGTTACGAACGATACGCGCATCCTGAGCCAGCTCTTCAAGCTTTTCATCACTGAAATGGGCAATCGCCAGCGGATTAAAATGAGCAAACGCCTCCTCAAAACCCGGCCATTTATTGTCAATAACCCGCCATACAAAACCGGCGCGAAAGATACAACGAGTGATCATAGACAAATATCGATCATCTGATTGCGCTGCCAATTGGGGAGCACTTTTTGCTTTCGGCAATATAGCCTCAAGCTGATCGACACCACCGCGATTTTTTGCAGCCAATTCATAGAGACTTTCGTAGGTCGTTTTCACACAGACACCTTTTACAATCTGGTAACAGAGATTTCAATATGGAGTTTCAGTATAGAGATTTTAGTGCGGAGATTAAGCTGTTAACCAAAAGAGCTTGAGTCTAAACCCGACAAAAAGTGCCCACCAGTTATCTGGACCATATAGCCGGCAATTATAAACAGCAGAAATAAACCAAATATCTTGTTTAGCCAGCGGCCGCTGCTTTGAACACGAGGCAACACCTTTGAGTGAGATATCATCACTGCAACTAACATATACCAAACCGCATCTACTGCTCCGGCAACCAATGCCATAAACCACCTTTCCCAAAGCTGACTTTCAACCGAAACCAGCTGACTGAAAAGTGCCGTAAAGAAGATTATAATTTTAGGATTGAGCAGCGCGATTATAAATCCATCGCCAGCAGCGGCCATTTTAGATCTACTGGTCGCAACGACCAGGTCGTCGCTCTTGGCCGGGGCGAATAAAATTAACTTTATCGCCATCCATACCAGATACAGACAACCGAAAAGCTGGAGCACTTGAAATGCAGTTTCATAACGCTGCAATACCACGACCAGACCGAGCACCGTAACCAAGGCAAATAACATGATCGCCATTCCATGCGCCAGAGCGGCCAAAACACCTCCGAGACGACCTTGGGCCATCGAAACACCCACGATCACGGCCAGACTGGGACCAGGTGACATTGCCCCAAGCAGACACACCAACGTGAGTGAAATCCAGAATTCGGTAGCCATAAATATCCTTGTATTAAAGCCTGTATTTTTTTATACAGTCTTTCAACTTTAAAACAGGCCTATGCCAACTAATACTAAAGTATTAGTTCTTTAGCGCTATATCAACCATAGAGTAAATACACAAGAATGTATATCAGTTAACACATTAGAGCTTGAAAATGACTAAAGGACAGGCAAAAAAAACAACATTAAACGCCTCTGATTTGCAGATACATTTTGAAGCGGGATTAGTCGAATTTGAGGCAAAGCTGGCCTCGATCAGTGAAGCCGAACAACTTAAATTAATGGATTTACTGCAGAATGTTAGTGAGTCAATTGTGTCCGCGCGCAGTTAAGAAGCCAAACAACTACTATTTACCGCCATTAAATTTATCGGCCACCAGCGTGAACAGGGTCGAACGCTCGGTCTTGGAAAGGCTCAGAATTCGATTAAAAACGTCCTCGATAGCCCCGTTGTTTTTGCGCGATTTTTTCCCGGTTTCAGGTTTACCGTAGAGTGTCTCGGTCGGCACGCCGAAATAATTAGCCAGTCGCACCATCGACTCACGCCGCGGATTTTGAGTGGTCTGACTGAGAATGCGATTAATGGTCGGTTGAGGCACGCCAGTCGCCCGTGAAAGTCCACTTTGCGACACACCAGCCTGTCTCATTAATCGTGCTAATTCTTTGCTCATGTATTCGTTCATTCTGTAATTATGACGCGCTTCACTATCCATTAATGTATTATTTTTAGGCAAATAACACTAACGTTGCCAGTCTTTTTATGACTTCAAACAATATGTATTTTCTTTACATATCAAATGCTTGAATAATATCCGGACGGTCAGTGATAATTCCGTTGACTCCCAAATCGATCAATTCAGCCATTGTGTCAGGGTTATTTACCGTCCAAACATCAACCTGTAAATTAAGCCGTCGTGCAGACTTAATGAGAGACTTGGAAACCAACTTTATGCCTTTGTATTCATAAGGTAATTGAACTGAGTAACCTGACGGCTTAAAAAGATGCCCCAGCCCCAATCCGCTGAGAATAAAAAGTTTTTGTGCCTCACTCTCACCAAGCGATGTCGGCACCTGCGGACATACGTCGCGAAAATGTTCTAATACCGACGTAAAGAAAGATCCGACGATAACCTGATCCTTGAGCTTGTGCTTATCAATCAACCGACACAGGGCAATACCGGTCTCAGTATCATCCGGCTTTAATTCAATCAGATACCGATGATTGGGCAGCGCGACAAAGAGTGACTCAAGGGTGGGAATACGCACCCCCGCTGCCGCCACTTTATCCGGATAGTCAGTCTCATGATAGCCGACATCAAAGGTCTGTAGTTCTGCAAGTGTCATTTTAGCAATTAAACCGCTGCCATTTGTGGTCGCATCTATACTCGCATCATGTCTGACCACGACAACATCATCCGCAGTTAGGTGCACGTCCAGCTCAATAATATCGGCGCCATAGGCGACCGCATTAAGTGCACCCTCAAGAGTATTACCCGGCAGCAACTCGCGACCCGTGCCGTGGGCAATATTGTTGACACCTTGGGTGTGGCTGGAATAGAACGGAATCGCTTTGACCTGATTGTGAGCAGGCAACAATAACAAAATCCCATAGACCAGCAGCAGACATATAAAGGCTTTAAAGAAAAAGTTGACTAGTTTCATCATAAGGATCTCCGCCCTTTTTTAAGCGCCCATAGTAGTCTATTTACACACCCTTTTACGAATAAAGGCTGGCATGGGCCGCGTAGCTTGCACTAAAATTTTGGGCAATGCGCTATACACATACGCCCTGCAGGGTTCACATAAAAACGTTCAACTGTTGTGTTACTGATTGGCGCGGTTGCTAATCAGCTCATCAACCACCGCCGGGTCGGCAAGGGTTGAGGTATCTCCCAAACTATCCAGCTCATTAGCAGCTATTTTGCGTAGGATGCGACGCATAATCTTCCCCGAACGGGTCTTTGGCAGACCAGGTGCCCACTGAATGATATCCGGCTTGGCAATCGGCCCAATCTCTTTGACGCAAAGCGAAATCAATTCCAGACGCAGAGCTTCGTCCGGCTCAATTCCATTCATTGGTGTGACATAGCAGTAAATACCCTGCCCTTTGATATCGTGGGGGCAGCCAACCACTGCGGCCTCAGCAATTTTCTCATGCAACACCAGCGCGCTCTCCACCTCGGCTGTGCCCATACGATGACCTGAGATATTCAATACATCATCGACGCGACCGGTGATCCAGTAATAGCCGTCTTCGTCACGGCGGGCGCCGTCGCCGGTAAAGTAGTAACCCGGATAGGCTCCGAAGTAGGTATCAACAAAGCGCTGCCGATCACCATAGATCGATCGTATCTGACTCGGCCACGAGGCCTTGATCATCAACAGTCCCTCGCCTTCACCTTCGACCTCCTGTCCATCTGTATCAAGCAGAACCGGCTGCACGCCAAAGAATGGACGAGTGGCAGAGCCGGGCTTGAGCGCTGTTGCACCAGGCAGTGGCGTCAGCATATGGGCGCCGGTTTCAGTCTGCCACCAGGTGTCGACGATCGGGCAGCGCGATTCTCCCACCACCCGGTAATACCATTCCCAGGCTTCAGGATTGATTGGCTCGCCAACCGTTCCCAGCAACTTAAGCGAACTCCTGGACGTCTCTGTGACAAATTTGTCGCCGGCGGCCATCAAAGATCGAATAGCCGTTGGCGCAGTATAAAATTGACTGACTTGATGTTTGTCAACGACCTGCCAAAATCGCGAAGCATCCGGGTAAGTTGGTACTCCCTCAAACATCAATGTAATGCCGCCATTACAGAGTGGCCCATAAACGCTGTAACTATGGCCGGTTACCCAGCCAACATCAGCGGTACACCAAAAAACATCACCGTCTTTATAGTCAAAGGTATATTTGTGGGTCATTGCCACCATCAACAGATAGCCGGCCGTGCTGTGAACAACACCCTTGGGTTTTCCAGTCGAGCCGGACGTGTAGAGGATAAATAGCGGATCTTCAGCGTCCATTATCTCCGCCACACACTTGGCAGAGACAGACTCGATCGCCTCGTGGTACCAAACATCGCGATTGTCGTGCAGCTCAATGTCCGCACCGGTGCGACGCACAATCAGGCAAGTGTGCACATTTGGACAGTTGGCCAAGGCTTTATCGGTATTGGTTTTAAGCGGAATAGGCTTGCCTGACCGCACACCCTCATCGGCGGTAATCACCACCTGGCAGTCAGAGTCGAGAATACGGTCTTTAAGCGCATCGGGCGAAAAGCCACCAAACACCACCGAGTGAACGGCACCAATCCGAGCGCAGGCTAGCATGGCATAGGCAGCCTCGGGAATCATCGGCATATAAATACACACCCGATCGCCCTTCTTCACTCCTCGCTCACGTAGCACATTACCCAGTTTTGACACCTGCTCATGGAGCTTCGCGTAGCTGATCCGGGTATCGTCGGAGGGATCGTCCCCCTCCCAGATAATTGCGCTCTGATCAGCTCGAGTAAGCAAATGCCGATCGATACAGTTGACTGCAACATTGAGCTTGCCACCCTCAAACCACGCGGCCTGGCCCTGGTTAATATCACTCCGGCACACGGTCTCCCACGGGCTTTCCCAGTTTAGGAACTGGGCGGCCTGATCGGCCCAGAACTGATCCGGGTTTTCGATAGACTGTTGATACATTGCCTCATAGGCGGGCTGATCAATCCAGGCTGAGTCTGACCATTGGCGGGGAACTGGGTGTGCTGGAAATTCTGACATCAGGTGACTATCTCTGAGTTAAAACAGGAGTCTAGTAGAAAACCGCCATGGGGCTCAAGTCTAGTTGAAAAGCAGAGACTAAAAATAGCTTGTCAGAGGAACCCGAGAGCGGTTAATCCTTGCGTGGATATCGTGTCGGCACCAGACTATTTTTGATCTTTTCCAGATGCGGCAAAAAATCCGGCCCCCGGCGTAGAGTGACCCCGGTGGCGAGTACATCCAATATCACAAGGTGCACAATCCGTGAGGTCATGGGCATATATTCATCGGTATTCTCCGGCACCTCAACATCCAAGGTAACGCTGCTGACACGGGCCAGCGGCGAGTCTGGTGCCGTCAACCCAATAACCGTTGAACCGTTGGCTCGTGCGATCTCGGCAATTTCGACCACCTCTTTTGTACGCCCGGTATGAGAGATAAAAAAGAACACGTCACCGGTACTGCCTGTTGAAGCCAACATTCTCTGCATCAACACATCGTCATGGAAGGAGACCGGCAGATTAAAGCGGAAAAACTTGTTCTCGGCGTCTCGTGCCACTGACCCGGATGCGCCGACACCAAAGAAATAAATCCGTCGCGCCTGAATCAACTTGTCGACCACCTGATTGACTAGGCTGTGGCTGATGCAATCACGCACCATCGCCAGATTATTGATTGTGCTATCGAAAATCTTTGGCGTGTAGCTACTGACATCATCATCCGGATCGACATTGCGATTAACGAAGCGCACTCCGGTGACCAGAGCTTTCGCCAGCCGCAGTTTAAAGTCGGGGAATCCAGCCGCATCAAAGCGCTTGCAGAATCGGTTAACGCTCGGCTCACTCACCGAGGCAGCCTTGGCCAGAGCGGCAATACTGGATTGGGTTGCCGCATCAGGGTCAGCCAGAATCACCTTGGCCACCTTACTCTCAGACTTATTAAGATTCGGCAACTGATCAGCAATGACATTGATCAAATTTTGTCCGTTCATAGCTCTATCTCTCTGATTTTTCGTCTTTTTACACAAAAACATCGCAAAGTTTACGGGCTTTCTCGGCAAATGTCCGCTGAAACAACTAGACTGGTAAGAAAATTTCATCAACCTGCTATATCAACGCTTAAAACAGGATTAAAACGTTACTATACCTAATAAAAACCAGTTTTTATTGCCGGCGAGAAACCATAAGACTATAATTTACGTAAGTTTACTACATTTAAGTGGAATCTGATTATGTATAGAATTGCTATTAATGGTTTTGGCCGCATTGGCCGTAACATCGTTCGCGCACTCTACGAGCGCCCCGAACTCCAAAAGCAGATACAAATCGTTGCGATCAATGATCTTGGCAGCCTTGAGATCAATGCCCACTTACTGCAGTTTGATACCGTTCACGGTCGATTTAATCAACATGTTGAAGTCACCGATGGCGCAATTGTCATAAACGGTGATGTAATCAACTGGTCGAGCGAACGCGATCCGACCGATCTGCCCTGGGCTGAGCTCGACGTGGATCTTGTGTGTGAGTGCACAGGTGTATTCACCAGTCGCGAGAAAGCTGCCCTGCACCTCGAAGCCGGCGCCAAAAAGGTGCTTATTTCAGCGCCCGGATCAGACGTTGACGCCACCGTTGTGTTCGGCGTCAATGACCATGTTCTCGATGGCTCGCAGACCATCATCTCAAATGCGTCTTGCACCACCAACTGCCTAGCGCCAATGGTTGCGCCCCTGCACGAGTCCCTGGGTATCCTCAGCGGCTATATGACTACAGTTCACGCCTATACCAACGATCAACAACTTAGCGATGTTTGCCACTCAGATGTCTACCGTGCACGATCTGCAACCCAGTCAATGATCCCCACCAAGACGGGTGCTGCGGCAGCAATTGGCCTGGTTCTGCCAGAGCTAGCCGGAAAGCTCGACGGATTGGCCGTGCGTGTCCCAACAATCAATGTGTCACTGGTTGACCTGACCTTTAATGCTGGCCGCGAAACCTCCGTGGACGAGGTCAATGCGTTACTGCTTGAAGCTTCACAGGGTAAACTCAAAGAGGTACTCAGCTACAACGACAAGCCGCTGGTGTCTATCGATTTTAATCACATTCCCGCCTCCTGTAACTTCGATGCTACACAGACACGAGTCAATGGATCCCTGGTTAAAGTAATGGCCTGGTATGACAATGAGTGGGGGTTCTCCAACCGCATGCTCGACAACTCACTCGCCCTGTTATGCCGCGTAGCGGAGCATCAGGATGCCACGTAGAACGAAGATTCTCGCCACACTAGGCCCCGCCTCCAGTGACGAGAGCTGTATCCGCGAACTGATCCTGGCCGGCGTCAATGTATTCCGACTCAACTTCTCCCACGGCACTGCTGATGAGCACTGTCTGCGTGCGAAGAGTATTCGCAAAATTGCACAGGAGCTGAAAACTCCAGTCGGCATTCTCTGCGATATGCAGGGACCCAAAATTCGTATCGGCAGCTTTATCGATGATATAAAAATTGATCTGGCTGACAATGACCGTTTCATTCTCAACAGCCAGATCGGCATCAACTCGGGTGATCAAAACGGCGTCTACATCGCCAGCGACCTACTTGCCGATATCGGCGTCGATGATATTTTACTGCTCGACGACGGACGACTGACCTTTAAGGTTGAATCGCGCGATGATCACTCAGTGACCTGTCGAGTCGTTCAGGGTGGCGTTCTGTCAAGTAAGAAAGGCGTGAACAAATTTGGCGGTGGACTCTCGGCACCGGCCCTTACAGAGAAAGATCGTGCGGACATAAAAACCGCCGCAGCGCTCAACACCGATTATCTAGCCATCTCTTTTGTTCGCTCAAAAGACGATATCGAAGAGACCCGCAACCTGCTGATCGAAGCCGGCAGCCAAGCCCGTATTATTGCCAAAATTGAGCGCGCCGAAGCCATTACAGAACAATTTTTGCCCGGCATTATCGCCAGCGCCGACGGTGTAATGGTGGCCCGCGGCGATCTCGGCGTCGAGATTGGCGATGCCAACCTGGTCGCAGTACAAAAACAACTGATCGATGCCGCCAATGCCGCCAATAAAGTGGTTATCACCGCAACCCAGATGATGGAATCGATGATTACCGCACCCACCCCGACTCGGGCAGAAGTCTTCGATGTCGCCAATGCAGTTCTCGATGGCACCGATGCCGTGATGCTGTCAGCAGAAACCGCAGCGGGGAAATACCCTGTTGATACGGTAAAGGCGATGGCACGCGTTATTGAGGGTGCCGAGCGCCACCCCCTCGCGCAGCGCTCCAAGCACCGCATCGACGAAACCTTTTCCAGTATTGATGAGTCGCTGGCACTTGCCGCTATGTATGTGGCCAACCATCTGCGCGGAGTGAAAGCGGTTATCTGTATGACCGCGACCGGTTTTGCACCACTGATTATGTCGCGAATCACCTCGTCACTGCCTATCTACGCCATGGCCGAAAAACCCGGCACCTGTGAAGTCACCGCCCTGTACAAAGGGGTCGTGCCGATACCTTTCAACGCATCGGAACTTGATCCATCGCAGGTCAATCACCGCGCAGTAGAAACCTTGCGCGAACACGAGGTCGTCAGCGACGGCGATTTGGTACTGATTACCAAAGGGGATTTTGTCAATGTGCACGGCGGCACAAACACATTAAAAATTGTTCGAGTTGGCGACGTTATCCAGTAGCCAATGAGAAAAACCGTCTCTTCCAGGCCATGGATGGCCACCTTTTAGGCCTGCTATTTACCCTGCTTTAATCACTGCATAGACAATAGATTTGCGAATTAACCTAGCAGCCGAGCGATCAATGAGCCCAATAGATTGCCACTGGCGTGCTCTGCTGGTGCAGCACAGCGCGGATCGGCAACGCCATAACATCATCACCAGCATTGGCTCTGGCCAATACCTGTTGCTTGCTGATACCACTTATATGAATAAATAGCGACTCGCTGTTGAGCAGCCGTGGCAAGGTCATACTCATCCGCTGATGTGGTGCGTGAACAGGTGTCACGGCAATGCAGTCAAGCCCTGAATGCATATCCAAACCTTTCGCCAGTGCTGCGCTTTCCGGAAACAGCGATGCCGTGTGGCCATCATCGCCCATACCCAAAATCACCACAGTAAAGCGGCCAATCGAAGCCAGTTGACGCTGACATTCAGCTTCGCCATCGACAGCATCTTCAGCGCCGTTTTTTAAGGCCAGATACTGAGCTTTATGGGCTTCGTTGATAAGCAGGTTTTCGCGGACCAATTTCTCATTGCTATCTGGGTGATCGGCATCGACCCAGCGCTCGTCAGCCAGGGCAACCGTAACTTTTGACCAGTCGAGATCCTGCTGCGACAGCAGGTGGAAAAAACCAACCGGTGTGCGTCCGCCAGATACCACCAGAGAGGCGCTGCCATTGCAGGCTATGGCTTTACGCAATAGCTCGCTGACTTTACCGGTGAGTGCTGCATCCAGCGCTGAGGTGTTTTCGAATTCAATCATCGACATAACTGTGCTCTTTTTAGGGGTCGCTATTACACTGTGTGACAGATCAGGACTCGTACCAACTCCGCGAGTCCTTCTCCATCAACATATCAGCCTTGGACGGACCCCAGGTACCAGCACTGTAGGTCTTGGTTCCGACCTTCTTCTCGGCCCAGGCATCCAACAGCCTGTCGCACCAGCGCCAGGACGCTTCAATCTCATCGCGACTGACAAACAACCACTGATCGCCCTTGATCACTTCTAAAAAAAGCCGCTCATAGGCATCAGCAATTCTCGACTCACCAGATGAGTCAAAAAAGTCCAGATTCAAGGTTCGCCGCTCAAGACTCAGACGCTCTTTGAGACTCTGCCTCTTGGAGAACATTTCAAGTTCAATGCCCTCGTTTGGCTGCAAACGAATGACCAGACGATTTTGCGCATCGCCGTCTTTGTCCGGAAAAATAGCATGAGGGATCTTTTTGTAGGTGATCACAACCTGGGTCACTTTATCCTGCATACGCTTTCCGGTACGCAAATAAAATGGCACGCCAGCCCAGCGCCAGTTATCGATATAGGCCTTGAGAGCAACAAAGGTTTCAGTGTCATTACTGCTCGCCTGACTGCCCTCTTCTTCCATATAGCCAACCACTGGCCCTCCCGCAATCCAACCGGCGGAATACTGTCCTCGCACCGACTGATCGAGCACATTATCTTTATTGATCGGGCTCAGCGCGCGCAGTATCTTGACTTTCTCTGCGCGGATTTCGTCAGCCTGAAGTGAATTTGGCGGTTCCATCGCCACCATACAAAGCAACTGCAACAGGTGGTTTTGAATCATATCGCGCAGCTGTCCTACATTGTCATAGTAGCCCCAGCGACCTTCAATCCCGACGGTTTCAGCAACGGTAATTTGCACGTGATCAACGCAGGTATTATCCCACTGCGAATTGACCATACGATTGGCAAACCTCAGGGCCAGCAAATTCTGCACCGTCTCCTTGCCCAGGTAGTGATCTATACGATAAATATTGCGCTCATCAAAATATTCTCCGACCGTGGCGTTGACCTCACGAGAACTATTTAAGTCTTTGCCAATCGGCTTCTCAAGAACAATTCGCGCCAACTTGTCGACACAGCCCGCAGCATCAAGATGCTTGCAGATCGAGCCATACAAACTCGGCGGGGTGGCCAGGTAATAGATAGCCGTGCGCTTTTCTACCAGCCACTCTTTTAAAATAAGAAAATCTTTCTTTTGAGAAAAATCGACTTTGATATAGCTCAGGCGGCGACTAAACCTCTTCCAGGCTGCCTCATCCCAGTCAGCGCTGGGAACGACTTTTTTCAGCCCCTGCTGCACTTTTGCAATAAAGTCAGCGCCGGAAATAGCTTCCCTCGCCAGACCGGCGATACGTGCACTGTCCCCCAGCAACCCAGCTCGATCCAGCTGATAGAGAGCGGGGAACAGCTTACGCTCGGATAGATCCCCACGGGCGCCAAAGATTACCAAATCAATATTACTACTCATCACAAACCTCAGGGTTTAGCATTTTATAGAATGCGTTAAACAAACACGCAAAAGATATCAACTTCAAGTCACTGACCCAGCACACTGGCCTCACGCGCCAACTGTTCAATCTCATCCCAGCGCTGCTCATTAACCATCTGCGCAGGACAGATCCAGGAGCCGCCAACACATAGTACATTTGGCAGCGACAGATATTCCATCACGTTGTGCAAACCGATTCCACCAGTGGGGCAAATACGTGCATCGCCAAATGGGCCGGCCAACGCCTTGATCATCGCCGCGCCACCAGAGGCCTCGGCGGGGAAAAATTTAAAGTCTCTGTGACCGTATTCCATGCAACGCATCAGATCGCTGGCCGACGAGATACCAGGCAACAGTTCAATAGATGACTGCTGTGCCGCGGCCAAAAGATTGTCAGTGCTGCCCGGAGAGACCATAAACTGACAGCCGAGATCTTCTGACAGCTTGACCTGCTCGGGCGTACAGACTGTGCCGGTACCCACAATCGCATCGGGAATCTGGGCAATAATTTGACGAATACCCTCTTCAGCTGCTGCCGTGCGCAAGGTAACTTCAAGCACATTCAACCCACCGGCCACGAGTGCCTCGGCGAGGGGTACAGCATCCTCAACTCGATCAATCACAATTACCGGAACAACCGTAACGCCGGCCAATAAATCTCGCACTGACTTCTCCTTAAATACTATTGTATAAATTCTTTTGTGTTATTTCTGGTCTGTTATTTGTGAGGTTATTTAAGATGCAATTTTTTTGCCGCACCGAGCAGACCAAGATTATTGCGCATCACCAAATACACTGGGATTGGCTGAAGATAAGAGACAAAGCGGCCTTTATCTTCAAACTTGTTGCGGAATCCACTGCTGGCAAAAAAGTCACTAAACCGTGGCACAACACCACCAGCAATATAGATACCGCCTCTGGCACCCAGGGTTAGTGCCAGATTGCCCGCCGCAGCCCCCATCGACTCGCAGAAAGTATTTAGCGCAGCCAGTGCAACAGGATCACTGCCATCAATAGCGGCCGCAACAACCTCTGGCGGTGTATTGAATTTGACCGGTGCCTTTTCCATCTGACAAATCGCCGTATAAATATTAACGATGCCTTTCCCAGACAATACCCGTTCCAGTGAAACACGCTTGTAGGTCTGGCGCAGACAGCTCAATAGATCCATCTGACGCTGATCAACCGGCGCAAAATCCGCATGGCCGCCCTCAGTGTCAAGCACATGGTAGCCATCACTATGGGAAATCAGCGCGGCCATCCCCAGACCGGTGCCAGCGCCCAGAATACCAATTGGTTTATGAAGCTGGGCTTTATCGCCGCCAATCTGAATAACATCGTCCGCTTTAAGTTCGGTAATACCGTGAGCCACCGCCTCAAAATCATTGATCACTACCAGTTGCTCACAATCAAACCAATGCTTTAACTGGTCCTTGGTAAACTCCCAGTGACTATTGGTAAATGAAATATGCTCAACATCCGCTGGGCAGGCCACGGCCAGACAGACAGACTTCGGCGCACCGACAAAACCGCTCGCTGCAGCAATTTCATCTCTCAACTTAACCACCAGATCACTGAACTCCGGATACTCCTCCACTGAGTGATAAAACTCAAATTCACCCTCGAGTTGACCCTCTCGCAGCGCAGCAAAGCGCGCATTCGTGCCGCCAATATCAGCGACCAGGCTCCAGTTTTGCTCAACCATGTTTCAGCCTCCGGGGAACAGGAACGATGCGCCCTGCTCGGCGTTGCTTATATTGCTACGGTTAATCGCAAACAGTTCGCGACCGCATCCGCGCTGTCCCGCGTTGGGTTGTGCTGCCGCCGCGCGCGCCTGAAGTCGATTAATATCACCGACAAACTTCAGCTCGCCATTAACTGCATCGACCCGGATCAGATCACCATCCATTACTTTAGCCAGCAAACCACCTTCAGCTGCCTCAGGCACCAGATGAATTGCCGCAGGCACCTTGCCCGAAGCACCAGACATCCGCCCATCGGTCACCAACGCGACCTTATAACCTTTATCCTGGAGAATACCGAGCATCGGCGTAAGCTTGTGCAGCTCAGGCATACCCAGAGCCTTGGGCCCCTGATAGCGAACCACTACTACACAGTCACGATTTAATTCGCCGGCCTCAAATAGGCCCGCCAATTGATCCTGATCGTCAATCACCACCGCTGGCGCTTCAACAACCTGATGCTGCGCGGCAACCGCCGAGACTTTGATCACCCCGCGACCTAGGTTTCCCGACAACAGTCGCAGGCCACCTTCTTCAGAAAAAGGCTGATCCAGAGTTGTCAGCACATCCATATCCAATGGCAATTCGGGAGACTCGCGCCATACGAGTTTGTCATTTTCCAGGAATGACTCCTGAGTGAAATCAGCAAAATTAGCGCCCCAGGCAGTCTTGGCGTCCGCGTGCATATAACCGCCGGCGAGTAACTGGCGGAACATACAACTGGTGCCACCGGCTGCATGGAAATGATTGACGTCGGCCTGACCATTGGGATAAACCTTGGCCAGCAACGGCACCGCTGCCGAGAGCTCGGAGATATCATCCCAATTGAGGATAATTCCTGCCGAACGCGCGATCGCCACCAGATGCATGCTGTGGTTGGTTGAGCCGCCAGATGCCAACAGGGCTATGGTGCCATTCACAATGGTGCGCTCGTCAACAATCTCACCCACCGGTCGATAGTCATTACCCAACGCAGTGATACGCGCCATCTGATGACAGGTTTCCACCGTGAGCCTTTCGCGCAAAGGGTTGTCCGGGTTAACAAAAGAACTGCCCGGCAACTGTAAACCCATGGCTTCAAGCACCACCTGATTGCTGTTAGCCGTGCCGTAGAATGTGCAGGTACCGTGGCTGTGGTAAGAGTCGGACTCGGCTTGCAACAACTCTTCACGGCCAATTTTGCCCTCCGCAAACAGCTGTCGGATACGCTGTTTTTCCTTATTCGGCAGACCCGACTCCATCGGACCCGCCGGCACAAACAATGCAGGCAGGTAACCAAAACTGAGTACGCCCATTAATAGTCCAGGAACAATTTTGTCGCAGATACCGAGCGCCAACACACCATCGAACATCTGGTGTGACAGCGACAGCGCGGTGCACTGAGCAATCAGATCGCGACTCAGCAGACTCAACTCCATACCATCCTGGCCCTGAGTCACTCCATCACACATCGCCGGCACGCCGCCAGCCACCTGTGCGGTGCAGCCAATTTCTCGCATCGCCTGCTTAATCTTATCGGGATATTCCGCATAGGGCTGATGTGCCGAAAGCATATCGTTATAGGCGGTGACGATAGCAATATTACTCGCCTCCATCAGCCGCAGGCTATTTTTGTCTTCCGCGCCACAGGCCGCAAAGCCATGAGCCAAATTGCCGCAGCTAAGCTTGCCGCGTTCGGGGCGATTGCCGTGATCTTCGCGCACCTGGCGCAGATAGTCCGCACGGAGATCAGCGCTGCGCTGAATAATACGCTGTGTAACCTGAGCCACGGTGCTATTTAACTGAGTCATTTTCTCAAAACCATTTTTGTCAATTTTCGCGCAAGCCATTATCTGCCAGCCGCGGTTTCCAATAGTTTAAATTGTAACAAAATTACGCTATCTTGCATCTTTTAATGCGGTATTTTCGATATTATTGTAATTTTATTACATAAATAATTTGTTCCAGCAACCGCTAATTAAATGCGGTATCGTATCGCGCCAACAGTCTATGCGCTGCCGCCGCCCAAGCAAAAGATTTATCCATGCAGATTAATCACAGGAAACAGACTCAATGAATTCAACTGGCTACACACCCACCGCTACCCGTGCTTGGAAAAACCTCCAACAGCTGGCAGAGACTGCGCAAGCTCAGAGTATCAGCGCACTGTTTAGCAGCGACCCCGAGCGCAGCAGGGATATGTCTGTAGCCTGTGGTGAGCTGATGCTCGACTACTCAAAGAATCTGGTGAGCAAACAAACCTGGCAGGCCCTGCTCCAACTTGCCGCCGAGTCACCGCTGGAGAGTCACCGCGCCGCGATGTTCTCAGGTGAAAATATCAACACCACTGAAGATCGCGCCGTGCTGCACGCTGCGCTGCGTGCCGAAATCGGCGACCAGACCCTGGCCTCGGCCGCTGATGAATCCGATCAGCGCGTTCGATTGGTCAAGCAACAGTTAGCCAACGTTAAACAGGTCAGTGAGAAAATCCGCAGTGGCCAGTGGCTCGGCAGCACGGGCAAGGCAATCACCGATGTAATCAATATCGGTATCGGCGGTTCAGACCTGGGCCCAAAACTGGCCTGCAATGCACTGCAGGAGTTTGCCCATCCAGGACTCACTCTGCACTTTATCTCTAATGTCGATGGCGCCGAAATTCTAACAACGTTAAAAAAACTCAATCCAGAGACAACTCTGGTCGCACTCGCCAGCAAGACCTTTACCACCCAGGAAACACTGCTCAACGCCAAAACCGCACGCCATTGGTTTGCCAATACACTCGGCCTCGAGAATGCACAGACCTCCAGCCACTTTATTGGCCTGACCGCTAATCGAGAGAATGCCCGGGCCTATGGTATCCCCGATGATCAGATTCTCGAATTTGCTGAATGGGTCGGCGGTCGCTACTCACTGTGGTCAAGCATCGGACTATCTATCGCGATTTCCATCGGCTACGACAATTTTGTCGAGATGCTCGCCGGTGCGCGCGAGATGGATCTGCATTTTCAGCAGGCTCCCACTGGGCAAAATATGCCGGTTATCCTCGCGCTGCTGGGTATCTGGTACAGTAACTTTCTCGACGCTCAATCTACTGCCGTAATTCCCTACTGCGAACGCCTGCTGTTACTGCCCGCCTATCTGCAACAGTTGGACATGGAGAGTAATGGCAAATCCACCACCCTCGACGGGCAGCCGGTTGACTACCAGACCGGGCCTATTCTCTGGGGACAGACCGGCACAAATGGCCAGCACGCTTTTTTCCAGCTCTTGCATCAGGGTACGCGTCTGGTGCCAATCGACTTTATCGCGGCGGCAGTGGATAACCTGAGCAACCAGGAACACCATCGTGTCCTGCTTGGCAATATGCTTGCCCAGGGCTCAGCATTGATGTGTGGTCAGCCAGCACCAAAAGACGAGCCCTTCCGCTATTACCCCGGTAACAAGCCCTCCAACACGCTATTGCTGAAAAGCCTTTCTCCAAAAAACTTTGGCGCACTTATCGCACTCTATGAGCACAAGGTCTTTGTTCAGGGCAGCATCTGGAATATCAATTCATTTGATCAGTGGGGTGTTGAGTTGGGCAAGAAGATGGCCAATCAGCTATTGGCCGAAAGCGATGGCGAGCAAGCGCAGCTGGATCCATCCACATCAGCCCTGTCGGCCTACATCGATAGCTGCCAATAATTTGCGATGCGCTCAGGGGCTTTTAAGGAGTCTGGCAAGGGTTAGCTGCGAGTATGAAAGCGGTTAGATACGCAGCTCTTTGGGCAGTGAGAACGTGACATTCTCAATCACACCACTCAACTCCTCTGGCGCATCGGCACCCAGCTCCACCAGCCTTGCAATCACATCTCGCACCAGGACATCTGGCGCCGATGCTCCGGCGGTTATACCAATCGCGCGACGCAGATTTAACCACTCGGGATCGATATCGTCGGGACCATCGATCAGATAGGCATCACAACCACAGTGCTCTGCAAGCTCACGCAGACGATTGGAATTAGAGCTGGCCACGGAGCCAACTACCAGAATCAAATCAGACTCAATTGCCAGCTGTTTAACCGCATCCTGACGATTTTGCGTGGCGTAGCAAATATCATCTTTGCGCGGCCCCTGAATCTCGGGAAACTTCTCTCTCAAGGCATCAATAACGCGCGCTGTGTCATCCATCGACAGCGTCGTTTGCGTGACATAGGCCAGTCGCGAAGGATCTTTTACATCCAGATTTTCTGCGTCACGCGTATTTTCAACCAGATAGATATCGCCACCTCGACTGAAATCATATTGACCCATGGTACCCTCAACCTCTGGGTGCCCGGAATGACCAATCAATACGCACTCCATTCCTTCACTGCTGTAGCGGGCAACCTCCAGATGGACCTTGGTGACTAGCGGACAGGTGGCATCAAACACTTTGAGACTGCGACGGCGAGCCTCTTCCTGCACCGCCAGAGAGACGCCATGAGCACTGAAAATAACAATTACATTGTCGGGGATGTCTTCCAGCTCGTCGACAAAGATGGCACCGCGATTGCGCAGGTCATCGACAACAAATTTGTTATGCACCACCTCATGACGCACATAGATCGGCGCGCCAAATACCTCCAGTGCCCGATTGACAATATCAATGGCGCGATCGACACCGGCACAAAAGCCGCGTGGGTTTGCCAGCTTGATTTTCATCAGTGGACATTCTCCGGCGCAACGCTGATTATTTTTACCTGAAAGACAATATTCTTACCCGCCAGAGGGTGATTAAAATCAACCATCGCTTCACCGCCGGCAATTTCAGTAATCACGCCTGGCAGCTCACCGTCACCATTCTGAAACGAGAACATGGCACCGATTTCGATTTCCAGGTCGGCAAAATTATCCATCGACACAGCCTGCACATTTTGCTCGTTGTGTTGGCCAAAGGCCTTTTCCGGAGGAATCACAAACTCGTCCTCATCACCTGGGCGCAGACCAAACAGAGTCTCTTCGAAGCCAGGCAAAAGGTTGCCATCGCCAATCGAAAAGGTAGCCGGCTTACCTTCAAAATTAGAGTCCACCACCGCGCCATCCTCGAGGAGCAAGGCAAAATGTAAGGTGACGGTTGTACCTGTATCTATCGGAATACTCATATCCAAACTCTTAAAACTCAAATGTTTATCGTCAACCGTTAAAACCACTATCCGGTCAATATAATTACTAATTAGGCGGCTGGCTGGTCTGACTCAGACGGCTGAAAAAACAACGCATCGACAATGATCAATCCAGCCCCCACAGAGATACCCATATCGGCAACATTAAACGCAGCAAAGTGCCATCCAGACCAATGAAAGTCGAGAAAGTCGACCACATAGCCCAATGTTAGACGATCGTATAAATTACCCAAGGCACCGCCGAGAATCAGTGATAACCCAAGACCCTCAAGCAAACGCTGACGCGGTAGTTTGGTCAACCAGACAACAATCACTGCGCTGACGACAACTGATACCAGCGTCAAAAACCAGCGCTGCCAACCGCCCGCGTCACTGAGAAAGCTAAAAGCGGCGCCTTCATTATGTGCTCGCACCAGATTGAAGAAGCTATTGACAGTGCGGCTCTCGCCGAGACTGAATTGACCCATTATATAGAGCTTGGTGAGCTGATCTAGTAACAGAACAGCAGCAGCCAGCGCCATCCAACGCAGCCAATACAAGCCCGCCTGATCAGACTTTACTGCTGTCTCAGGCATAGTGGCGGGCCTCACCCACGCCTGACAGGTTACTGATGCAGCGCCCGCAAATTTCGGGGTGTTCGGCATTGGCACCCACATCATCAATAAAGTGCCAGCAGCGCACACACTTCTCCGCCGCCGAGCGCCGCAGAGAGACTTGCAACCCTTCAAGCATCGAATCCACAGCGTCACTGGCCTGACTCAATGGCGACAGAGTCGCTTTCGACGTAATGGTGACAAATCGTAGCTCATCGCCGAGCTTGGCCAGTGAGTGATGCAATTCTGGCGCCGCGAACAGCTCGATATCAGCACCCAGAGAACCCTTGACCACACCCTGATTACGCTGTTCTTCAATCACCTTGTTGATCGCTTCTTTAGCCTGCAGTATCGCTGCCCAGTCGGCCTGACTGATCGTATCCATTTCAGCGAGACGCTGCAGCGGGTACCACTCGGCCAAAAACACCGATGATTCGCGCTCACCGGGCATAAAGCCCCAGATTTCGTCCGCGGTAAAGCTCAGAATCGGAGCAATCCAACGCGTAAAGGCCTCAGCGATATGGTGTAGCGCCGTCTGTGCCGAGCGTCGCGGCAGACTGTTTTCTGCGCAGGTGTAGATGCGATCTTTAATAATATCCAGGTAAAAACCACCCATATCGCGGACACAGAAATTATGTAATTTCTGGTAGATAAGATGAAACTGGAAGTTATTGTAGGAGGTGATAATCTCATCCTGCAGACGCGCCGCACAGTCGACTGCCCAACGGTCCAGCGCCAGCATTTCAGTGTATTCAACACCGTGCTGAGTCGGATCAAAACCATCCAGATTGGAGAGAAAATAACGCGCGGTATTGCGAATTCGACGATAGGAGTCACCCGCTCGATTGAGGATCTCGTCCGACACGGTCATCTCTCCGCTAAAGTCGGCAGAGGCAATCCACAGGCGCAACACATCGGCGCCCATATCGTTGATTACCTTTGCTGGGGAGATTACATTGCCCAGCGACTTGGACATTTTGTGACCCTTCTCATCGACGGTAAAACCGTGGGTCAAGACTGCTTTATACGGCGCAGTGCCATTGATTGCGATCGCGGTCTTGAGCGAAGACTGGAACCAGCCGCGGTGTTGATCCGACCCCTCTAGATAGAGGTCGGCTGGATAGCGCAGCTCGTCGCGAGCATTGATAACCGACTCATGAGTAACACCCGAATCAAACCATACATCCAGCGTGTCGGTCACTTTTTGATAGTCAGCGATATCGTCACCAATCAGTTCGGCCGCATCCAGCTCAAACCAGGCTTCTATTCCCAGCTCTTCAACGCGCAGCGCCACCTGTTCGATCAGCTCTGCGGTGTTAGGGTGCAATTCACCGGTCTGCTTGTGCACAAACAGTGCAATCGGCACACCCCAGGTGCGCTGTCGCGAGATACACCAGTCTGGGCTGTTGTCGAGCATGCTTTCAATGCGCGCCTGCCCCCACTCGGGATGCCACTTAACCTCTTTCACCGCTTCCTTGGCTTTGCTCAACAGGCCATTTTTATCCATCGAAATAAACCACTGGGGGGTAGCCCGATAAATGAGTGGCGTCTTGGTGCGCCAGCAGTGAGCATAGCTGTGAACAAATTGACTGCAGCTAAGCAGGCGGTGATGTTCGCGCAGCACCTCGAGAACCGACTCGTCAACCTTATAGACATGCTGGCCCGCAAACAGCTCGACATTTTCGCCGAACAGACCGTTGTCGAGAATATAATTCAGCGTACCGATACCATATTGGCGCGACACCACAAAGTCTTCCATGCCGTGGTCTGGTGCGGTATGCACGCAGCCACTACCGGCATCGGTGGTGACATGCTCGCCAAGTAACACCGGAATATCGCGATCGTAAAATGGATGTCTTGCCACCACATTTTCCAACGCCTGTCCTTTGCAGGTTGCCAGCTGTTGGCAATCTTCAACGCCCAGGCGCTGCACCACCGACTCGAGCAACGCCTGCGCACAGATCAATCGCAATGGACCCTGTTCTCCGGCAATCTGCACCAACACATAATCCAGTTCAGCACCCACTGAGATCGCCTGGCTACTGGGGATCGTCCAAGGCGTAGTCGTCCAGATCAGGATGTTGATATCACCTTCACCGGGCAGACCGGCAAATGCCGCAGAGATTTTCTCCAGCTGCTGTGCATCGCCAACCTGATAGGCTACATCGATGCTATAGGAGGTTTTATCCTGATACTCAACTTCGGCTTCAGCCAGCGCAGATCCGCCCACAACACTCCAATAGACCGGCTTATAGCCTTTCACCAGATGGCCATTCGCCGCAATCTTGCCGAGTGCGCGGATGGTATCCGCCTCAACCTTATAGTTCATGGTCAGATAAGGATTCTCCCAATCACCGAGAATACCCAATCGGACAAAGCCCTGGCGCTGGCCATCGACCTGCTTCATCGCATAGTCACGACACTTCTTACGGAAAGTTGAATACTCAACCTTGACTCCAGCCTTGCCAATCTTCTTCTCGACGTTGTGCTCGATCGGCAGACCGTGACAGTCCCAACCGGGAATATAAGGTGCATCAAACCCGCTCATGGTGCGTGACTTAACGACAATATCCTTAAGCGTTTTGTTTACCGCATGACCCAGATGAATATCGCCATTGGCGTAGGGAGGGCCATCGTGAAGAATAAATTGCTCGCGACCAGCACGGGCCTGGCGAATCTGTTGATAGAGCTTGCGGTCTTGCCACGCTTGCAGCATACCCGGCTCACGCTGCGCCAGATTGGCGCGCATCGGGAAATCGGTTTTCGGCAGATTTAATGTTGCTTTGTAGTCAGTCATTGTCCTGTTCTTTTGCCTTATTGGTCACGGGTATTTCAGGGTTAATTTTCTATCGATGTGGTCTCAGGCTCAGCCTGCAAAAACCATTGCCGAATCATCTCGACATCTTGCGTAATCGTGGCAACCAGTTGCTCGATACCGGTGAACTTCTGTTCGTCGCGAATCTTGTGGACAAATTCCACAGCAATCCTCTGGCCGTAGAGGTCACCCTTAAAATCGAGCAGATGCACCTCCAAAATCGGCTTTACCAGATCACCCACTGTCGGTCGCAAACCGACATTGGCCGCCCCTCGATAAAGCGTTCCAGCAATATTTACCAAAACCGCAAAAACACCAGAGAGCGGCGCACTAAAACGATTTAGCTGGACGTTCGCAGTGGGAAATCCCAGCTCGCGACCCAACTGCTGCCCATAGCCCACCACACCGCTAATCGAAAACGGACGCCCCAACAACTGCGCCGCACGAACAAAATCAGCCTGTTCAACACATTCGCGCACCAAACTGCTGCTTACACGGCGGCCGTCGATCTCAACCGTCGCCGTATCGCTGACATCGAACCCGTAATGTTTACCCTGCTCCGCTAACATGGCAAAGTCCCCGCGCCGATCACAGCCGAAATGGAAGTCATCACCGACAATCAAGTGCTTCACGCCCAGTCCGCGCACCAACACCTGGTCGACAAAATCAGCGGCCGATAGATTGCGCAGCTGACGATTAAACTGCAAGCACAGAACCTGATCGACACCCATCGACACCAGAGTATCGATCTTGTCACGCAGCCTCATTAATCGCGCCGGAGCACGCTCGGCAGAAAAAAACTCTCGGGGCTGTGGTTCAAAGGTCATAACAACCGATGGAATTTGCAATGCTTCAGAGGCTTGTTTGACCTGTTGCACAATCGCCTGATGACCAATATGCACACCATCGAATGATCCGATGGTGACAACTGATTTTTCTTTCAGGGAGTGCAGGTTATGCAGTCCGCGAATAAAGGTCATTTTGCCTTGATGCACAACCGTTGATTTCACTGTTTAAAATAATTCTCGAGTATACCTAGCAAGCGCCCGAAAGGTAAGGCGCCACGGCCAAATATGCCGTGTCAACGACATAAAAAGACGGGGCAGAAATAACCGCGATCTAATCTGCCGAGCGCGTCGCCTTGAGCGGCCCTTTTAAATCGACGGCTCGCATTCCGCAGAGCCACAAAACACTGACATAGACCGCTATGCCTGCCAGACAGATAGCAACAATCGACATGCTGCGCTGCCACCATCCCAACTGCTGCCAGAGACTTGCATCAAAGGCATCAAAGTAATCGCCTAGCCAGACCAGCACCGCCAACATCATGGTAACCGCCAACAAAAGATTCAAGCCAAACCGCAGCCAGGCGGTATTGCTCGGAACATAAATAGACTTTCTCCGCAGAGCAAAAAACAGCAGCAGTGCGTTAAGGAAAGCCGACAATGAGGTGGCCAGAGCCAGCCCAACATGACCGACCTGCCAATAGAAGTGCAACGGCACAACCAACAGCACATTGAGCGCCATATTAGAGGCCATTGCGATCACCCCAATACGAACCGGCGTGCGCATATCCTGGCGAGCAAAAAATCCCGGTGCCAATACCTTGATTAACATAAAAGCGACAAGGCCAAAGGAATAGGCACGCAGACTCAGGGTTGCCATCGACATATCCCGCGCGGTCATCACATCGCCATATAAAAACAGCGCCGCCAAAATCGGCTCTGCCAGCAACATCAGCGCGGCGGCGGCCGGTACTGCAATCAACAGCACCATGCGCAGCGCCCAATCGAGAGTTTGCGAATAAGCCTGCACCGAACTGGCAGCGTGATGACGCGACAAATTGGGCAGAATCACCGTCGCCACTGCCACTGCAAACACGCCCAAAGGCAGTTCCGAGAGACGATCTGAATAGTACAGCCAAGAGACACTGCCGGTGGGCAGGAAGGTTGCCAACATCGTATCCAGCAGCAAATTAATTTGGCTGACCGAGACTCCAAAGATCGCCGGCCCCATCAAACCGAGAATCTTTCTCACTCCCGGATGTTTCCAATCGACCACTGGCACTGGCAGCATATGCAGACGTGCCAAAAACGGCAGCTGAAAACAAAACTGAATGGCGCCGGCAGCAAACACGCCCCAGGCCAAAGCATAGGTAGGCTGATCAAACCAGGGAGCGGCTATCAAGGCAGCAAAAATCAGCGAAAGGTTCAGCAACACAGGAGTAAAGGCCGGAACCGCAAACCGATCGTAACTATTGAGAATACCGCCGGCGACACCGGTCATGGAAATAAACAACAGATACGGAAAGGTAATCCGCAGCATTTCAGCGGTGGCATTGAACTTGAACCCATCATTGAAATACCACTTCGGTGCAAACAGCGCGGCAAACAGCGGCGAGGCAATTACAATCACCAGTGTCAAAAGCAGCAGCGTTGCCCCCAGTGTGCCAAATACCCGATTGGTCAGTTCCTTTAAGGCAGCTTGACTGCCCTTTTCTCGATATTCCCCCAACACCGGCACAAACGCCTGGGCAAAGGCACCCTCGGCAAACAAACGGCGGAAAAAGTTGGGGATCTTAAAGGCGACAAAGAACACATCAGCCAGGGCCTCTGCCCCGATCACCCGAGCAAAGATAATATCGCGCGCCAAACCCATAAACCGCGACAGCATGGTAAAAAAGCTCACCACACCACTGGAACGAAGCAGCCCACCATCGGCTTTGACATTCTGCTGCGCTCTCTGCACCGGGGTAGTGTCGGGCTGCGACTGTTTGTTATCCAGCTGTTCTTGACTCACTCGCCTGCTCAATCGAAGGGACTTGCAAGGCAGTTTAACGACCTCCCTGCCCATCTCCAAGAGATTGTTGAGCAGCGCACGATCTGCACGCTTTGCAAAGGGCTTGCGGCGGGTTGGGAAGCCTTTATAATGCCGCGAAAATTGGGTTGAATCTGTATTGCAAACCCTGTATATTTCCGCGCCTTCAGTGAGACCCTTTGAGAGGAGTACAACCAAGTGGCAAATTCAGCCCAAGCCAAGAAACGAGCACGCCAGAACGAGAAACGCCGCCAGCACAATGCCAGCTTGCGCTCAATGGTCCGCACCTATTTGAAAAAAGTTGACGCAGCAATCGCCACTGGCGTTCAAGCTGACGCACAACAGGCCTATATCACTGCCGTTCCAGTGATTGATCGCATGGCTGACAAAGGCATTATTCACAAGAATAAAGCTGCGCGTCACAAGAGCCGCTTAAACGCTAAAGTTAAAGCTCTTGGCTAGCCAACAGGTTGCTCTACGTTTGTAAAAAAAACCGGCTCAAGCCGGTTTTTTTGTACCTGGTCACTGCTCAACTTTGACTCTCCGGCACAGACTTTGTTAATCAACTCCGCAACTCGAAATCGGTTCAATAAAGCACCTGCTATTGCTGACAGGCCACGGAACCACTGGCAATTAGCGACTCGATTGCCGACTCATCATAACCGGCATTGGCGAGTATCTCGCGAGTATTTTCACCAAGCGCCATCGCCGGATGTTTGACTTCGGGCTGGGTCCGTGAAAACCGTGGTGTCGGCGCTGGCTGCCAGGCATCACCTTCATCAATAAAGGTCCCGCGTGCAATATTGTGAGGATGACTGCGAGCCTCCTCTAGCGATAGAACCGGCGCAAAACAGACATCAGTACCCTCGAGCAACTGACACCATTGATCACGGCTTCGAGTTTTAAATAGTGCGGTAAATTTATCACTGAGTTCTGGCCACTTGTCACTCTGCCACTGCAACTGACGCCAATTAATGACTTCGCCATCAGCACCAGTCAAACCCTCGGCATCCAGTTCGAGCAACTCAACTAATAGATTAAAGAACTGTGGCTCAATAGAGCCAATTGAAATGAAACCACCATCGCTGGTTTCATAGACATCATAAAAGAAGGCGCCGGAATCGAGAATATTTTCACCCCGCCGATCGACCGACAAGCCGGACTGGTAGGCACTGTAAGCAAAACCCATCAGGCTGGCGGTTCCATCGACGATCGAACAATCAATTACCTGCCCTTTACCTGATGTCTGTCCCTCCAGGAGAGCGCAGACTACCCCAAACGCGAGCATCATACCCCCACCGCCATAGTCACCCACCAGATTCAGCGGAATTGAAGGTTTCTGTCCACGCTGGCCAATGGCGTGCAGGGCACCGGTGAGAGCAATATAGTTAATATCATGACCAGCAGTTTGCGCCAGATCGCCATCCTGGCCCCAGCCGGTCATTCGTCCATAGACAAGCTTGGGATTTATCTCGATGCAGCGTTCTGGACCGAGACCAAGTTTCTCCATCACTCCAGGACGAAACCCCTCAATTAAGGCATCCGCGGACGCGATCAGACGTTCGGCACAGGAGACACCCTCAGATGACTTCATGTTGATGCAAATAGATGCTTTGCCACGATTATGAAAATCCCACTTTGGGTCTGCAGAACCGATAATGGTGCCACCACCCGGACGTTCGATACGAATCACGTCAGCGCCCATATCCGCGAGCATCATACTGGCATAAGGTGCCGGACCAAGCCCCGCAAATTCAATAATTGTTTTTCCCGCTAATGGACCCATATTATTCCTTATCACCACCACGCCAATTTCATCGGCGTAACAATATTGATATTAAAAAATTCAGCGACGCTTGCAACCCGGCAGAGAACAGAGCATCTCAAATATCAGATTTGCCGCCAACAACGCAGTATTGCCTGAGGGATCATAGGGCGGCGAGACCTCAACAAGATCACAGCCGACCAGATTTAACCCGAAGCATCCACGGATAATTTCCAGCGCCTGACTGGAGGACAGTCCCGCAGGCTCTGGCGTTCCGGTTCCCGGCGCAACCGATGGATCGAGGCCGTCTATATCAAAGGTTAAATAGACCGGTATATCAGTGCCGATGGTTTCCCTGACTTCGGCCATCAATGGCGTCAGCGACTTGTACCAGCACTCCTCCGCGGTGACGACTCTGACACCCTGCTGGCGTGACCAATCAAAATCATCAGCAGTGTAGCCAGTGGCGCGTAAGCCGATTTGAACCATTTTGCTGGCTTCGATCAGACCCTCTTCGATGGCGCGCCTAAAAACCGTTCCGTGGGCAATTTTTTCACCGAACTGAGTATCGTTAATATCGGAATGTGCATCGATATGCACCACCGCAACCGGACCATATTTCTTTGCCACAGCCCGTAAAATAGGCAGCGTAACTGTGTGATCACCTCCCATCGAGACGGGCTTGGCACCGCACGCCAGCACCTTATCAATGAAGGCTTCGATCTCATCAACGGCTTTTAACAAATTGTAAGGGTTAATGGCGATATCGCCGATATCGGCAATCTGAAATGAGTCGAACGGGGCAGCACCCACAGCCATACTGTAAGGCCTTACCAATACCGATTCACTGCGAATCTGACGCGGCCCAAAGCGCGCACCACTGCGGTTACTGGTCCCTCCATCGAGAGGAATACCGAGCAGGGCAACATCCAGATCTGCCGCGGTGTCCTGGATAGGCAGCCGAAACAGCGTTGCATGGCCACCAAAGCGGGGCATTTCATTACCACTTTGAGGTTGATTGTAATCTTGGCTTACTGGAGATTGTTTATTCATATACATCCGGCCGATGCGATTGCGCTTTGACGGGTTTATTGTTGCTGCCCTGTTCTATTTTTTAACTGTTCTCGAAGGCCAAATTATTGATTAGCCCTTTCAGAGGCACACTAATACTATGATATTTAACGTTTATATGACATTTAAAGTTTAATAGATAAGTAAAAAACCCCGCCATTGGCGGGGTTTTTCAATCTTGCATCAAGCAACCTTAATCAAGCCTGATTAAGTGCGGTGGTCATTTCAATCACCGCCTTCTTGCCATCGCCATAAACCATCAGCGTATGATCCATCGCAAACAGCGGATTGGGCAGGCCGGCAAAACCAGGGCTCAGAGAGCGCTTGATCACCACAACATTTCTGGCCTTGTCGACATTGAGGATCGGCATACCATAGATCGGGCTGCCCTCGGCGTCACGGGCCATTGGATTAGTCACATCGTTGGCGCCAATCACAATCACCACATCAGTATCTTCAAATGTCGGGTTGATCCTGTCCATTTCGACTAATTTGTCATAAGGCACTTCAGCTTCCGCCAGAAGCACATTCATATGCCCAGGCATACGGCCAGCCACTGGATGGATACCATATTCAACTTCGATACCTCTGGCTTCCATGGCGTCAGCCAGCTCACGCACCGCATGTTGTGCCTGGGCCATGGCCATACCATAACCAGGCACAATAACCACGCGCCTAGCGGTTTCGAGAATCATGGCCACCTCATCCGGCTGAGCACTGGTGACCTTGCCGGCATAGACCTCGTCGGCATCAATGGTTTCGCCACTTTCAGCCATCTTGCCAAACAGCACATTAGCCAGCGAGCGGTTCATCGCGACACACATAATCTGGGTCAAAATTAAACCGGAGGTGCCCACCAGCGAACCCGCGATAATCAATACCGTGTTGCCGAGAATAAAACCAGCCAGCGCTGCAGCGATACCCGAGTAGGAGTTCAATAGCGCGATAACGACCGGCATATCAGCGCCACCGATCGGCATCACCAGGAACAGACCGAGCAGCAGAGCCAGTGCAACAACCGCAACCATGGCCGCGACATTGCCGGGATCCACCACAACAAGACCAACGGAGATCAATGCAGCCAGCAAAAACACTGCATTGCCGATTGGTCCACCAGGAAGGCCGTAGCTCTTTTTCATCAGTTCTTGAAGCTTGGCAAAGGCAACAAAGCTCCCGGTCAGCGTAATCGCACCGATTAAAACTGTCAGACCGATGGCAATCAGCGCCACAGTTCCCTCAGCGCCAAGCCCAAAAGCGCTGCTATCAGCAACCACCGGTGTTAATAGTTCAGCAAACGAACCCGGAGTGGTGCCCAACTTGGCGTAGTATTCGGCCAGCGCAATCGTGAGCGAAGCGCCACCACCAAAGCCATTTAACAGCGCGACCATCTGTGGCATAGAGGTCATCTGGATACGCAGCGCCATAATACTGCCGACGACCGCACCGACTACCACACCGGCGATAATGTAGGTGAAATCAACCGCACCCAAGTTTAGCAATGTGACAACAACCGCCAGCAGCATACCCAGCGCCGAAAGCATATTGCCACGCACCGCGGTTTTTGGCTTGGTGAGTCCTTTAATGCCGAGAATAAACAGAATTCCAGCGAGTAGATAAGCAAAATTTACAATATTGGCATTCATCGCTTACTTCCTCTTGAACATCGCAAGCATGCGATTGGTGACAAGGTAACCCCCGACAACATTAATGGTGGCTAACGTTACGGCGATAAAGCCAAGCACGTTGACCAGCATCGGCGAGCTGTCATTGCCGGCCGCTAACAAAGCGCCGACCAGAGTAATGCCAGACACAGCGTTGGTGCCCGACATCAGAGGTGTATGCAGCGTTGGTGGCACTTTGGTAATCAACTCCACACCAAGAAACAGTGACAGCACAAACAGTGCCAGCAGCAAAATTAAAATGTCCATTTATCTTATTCCCCTTGTGTGTCTGATTGAGGTGCATTGAGCTCCGGCAGGTTGAGCAATTTACGCATATTTGGATGCGGTACTTCGCCCTTATGGGCCACTACCGTGCCAGCAACAATCTCGTCATTAAAATCAAGATTCAGCTCACCTTGCTCATCGAGAATTAACTCGAGCAGTGTCTGCATATTTTTGCCGTACATCTGCGTGGCATGAAAGGCCAACTCAGAAGGCACGTTCTCAGGGCCGAGGATCGTAACGCCGTGGGCGATTACTGTTTTGCCTTGCTCAGTCAGATCGCAGTTACCACCGCGCTCCGCGGCAAGATCGACAATCACCGAACCGGGCTTCATCGCCTTAACCATATCTTCAGTTACCAAAATCGGCGATTTGGCACCGGGAATCGCTGCGGTTGTGATAATGATATCCTGTTCGGCAATCACCGCCGTCATCAATTCACGTTGGCGGCGCAGGAAGTCTTCACCCTGTTCTTTGGCATAACCACCGGCACCCTCCGATTCACCAGTATCCAGATCCAGCTCAATAGGCTTGGCGCCCACCGAAATAATCTGCTCGCGAGCAGCAGGACGTACATCGTAGGCTTCGACCACAGCACCGAGTCGCTTGGCCGTGGCACAAGCCTGAAGACCGGCGACACCCACGCCCATAATCAACACTCGTGCAGGCTGCAAAGTACCCGCCGCAGTCATAAGCATCGGAAAGATACGCGGCGCAGCTGAGGCACCCATCAGGACCGCCTTGTAACCAGCCAGAGTCGCCATCGACGACAGCACATCCATACTCTGGGCACGACTGATACGCGGTACCAGCTCCAGCGCAATGGCAGTGGCGCCCTTCTCTGCGACAGCCTGTGCAGCCTGCGGTGAGGCCAGCGGATCCATCATGCCAACAACCAGCTGTCCGCTGCGCAGAGCGGCAAGGTCAGCTTCGCTGTTATCGTTGTTGGAGCCAAAAGACTGGACCTGCAAAATAATGTCAGCTTGGGCAAATATCTCTGCGCGATCCGCGCTGATGGTTGCTCCGGCCGCTTTATACTCATCATCTGGATAGCCAGCGGCAGCGCCGGCATGGGTTTGAAAAAGTACCTTAATGCCTTTGTCAGTCAGTGACTGAACATTGACAGGGGACATGGCGACTCGTTGCTCACCGGATTTAATCTCCGAGGGAATTCCGATAATCACTCAATTCTCCTTTTGCGTTATGGAAATTGCTGTGTAGTGGAAGTTGCTATGTAGTGGAAATTGTTGTTCTCCCAGCGATGTTAACAAAAACTCCTGTTATGGATATCCACATATAACCGATATCAGTTAAACCTATCGTCGATTAATAATAAATCAAATCGAAGCAACGACTATAGTCCAGTTGTACTAGACAAACGCAATCACCGCTTGGTGGACATATTTTAACCGGCAGACATATACGAATCGCTACCAATGACCATTGATAGCACAGGGAATACTAGGAAATTCGGCTGACTGAGAAGTCGGCAAGATCACACAGCGCGGACTTAAATACCGAATCCGGCAGCGCACTAAGCGCCTGCTTTGCCTGCTCAGCATGGTATTCAGCCTGCTTTTGGCTGTAGACCAGTCCATCAGAGCGCTGAACAATATCCAGAATCACGGCAAAATCGGCAGCACTTTTGTTACTGATTGAGGCGCATATCAGGTCCCGCTCTCGGGCATCAGTATTGTCGCGGGCGTAAATCAACGGCAACGTCATTTTGCCTTCACCGAGATCATCACCAATATTTTTACCGATACTTTCACTGTCGCCCTGATAGTCGAGCACATCGTCGACAATCTGAAACGCCATGCCGAGATGTTTGCCGTAAGCCGCCATGCTCTCCGAGTCGACAGTTGCAAGGATCGCACCGACTCTGGCAGCTGATTCAAACAGCTTGGCGGTCTTGCGATAGATAACCTCATCATAGGTTGCTTTGTCGATCGAAGCATTACCGGCATTGGCCATCTGTTGAACTTCGCCTTCCGAAATCAGATTCGTGGCATCGGCAATCACGCTCATAATCTGCATATCACCAACTTCGACCAGCATTTGAAAGGCGCGCGAATAGATAAAGTCGCCGACCAACACACTAGGCGCATTGCCCCACTGGTTATTGGCGGTTTCGCGGCCACGACGCAGTGCTGAGACATCTACAACATCGTCATGTAACAGTGTGGCGGTGTGAATAAATTCAATAACCGCAGCCATCGCGAGGTGCTGCTTGCCCTGATAGCCATTTGCCAAGGCACTCAACAGCACAACCACCGGACGCAAACGCTTGCCTCCAGACCCGACAATATAATGGCCAATATTCTCCACTAATCCGACGTCGGAGTGGAGATTGGCAATAATCAGATCGTTAACAGCTGAAAAGTCGCTTTCAACGGCTTTAAGGAATGGAAGCATGGAGGATGGTGAAGCTGTCGTTATTAGTCACGGCGCATGCTAGGGAGCTATAGGTAAACTGTCAACCCAAAATGGCCTCAAAAGCCCCTTATCAGGGCTTCAACCGAAGCCCTGAGAGGCCAGAAAAGCGCCTAAAAGTTGCTGCTAGAGGCATAACTGGGTACGATGCACGCCTTTCAGAACCTATAGTGAAATCGTCTATGTCATTCCAGCCCAAGTCGTCTTATAACCGCGAAGAGATTCTCGCCTGCTCACGCGGTGAACTTTTTGATCCAGGTAATGCAAGACTGCCCGCCCCCAATATGCTGATGGCCGATCGTATTGTAGAAATCAACAATACCGGTGGCGCCAGCGGAAAGGGACAGATTATTGCCGAACTCGACATCAATCCCGACCTGTGGTTTTTTGGTTGCCACTTCGAGGGCGACCCGGTGATGCCGGGCTGTCTTGGACTCGATGCACTGTGGCAATTGGTCGGCTTCTTTCTGGTGTGGAACGGAAACAGCGGACGCGGTCGCGCACTCGGCGCGGGTGAAGTTAAATTCTTTGGACAGGTGCTACCCACCGCCAAAAAGGTGACCTACAAGCTCGAGCTAACGCGTTTGATTCAGCGTAAACTGGTTATGGGAATCGCCAATGGATCAGTGGAAGTAGACGGGCGCGAGATTTACACAGCGCATGACCTCAAAGTAGGCCTCTTCGAAAGCACCGACAACTTCTAAACGCAGCTAGTTAGCGCGGGCATATATAATTCCACAACCTCCAATTCAAGAGGACGATTGATGAAACGTGCAGTAATTACCGGTCTTGGTATTGTTTCCTGTCTAGGCAATGACCGACAGACCGTAGCTCACTCTTTAAAAAACGGAATCTCAGGCATTCAGCGCCGCGAAGACTTCGCTGAAATGGGCTTGCGCTGCAATGTTGGCGCAGTCCTTGATATAGATCCCAAAGATCATATTGACCGCAAAGTATTGCGCTTTATGGGACCCTCTGCTTCGTACGCCTATATTGCCACTGACCGCGCAATCGCCGATGCCGGCCTGACACCAGAGATGGTGTCTAACCCACGCACCGGTCTGGTGATGGGCTCTGGCGGCGTCTCCGGAGAGATGTTTACCGAATCAATTGATGTAATGCGCGAGCGCGGCATCAAGCGTGCCGGCCCCTACCGCGTCACCCAAATTATGGCCAGCACAGTCTCTGCCTGTGTCGCCACGCCGTTCAAGATCAGGGGCGTCAACTACTCGATCGCTTCGGCCTGTGCCACCAGTGCCCACTGTATTGGTCACGCTGTTGAGCTGATTCAGCTCGGCAAACAGGATATTTTACTGGCCGGTGGCTCCGAGGATATGCACTGGTCGATGGCCGGCATGTTTGATGCCATGGGCGCACTGACCAGCAAATATAACGACACCCCAGCCATTGCTTCACGTGCCTATGACGCCAATCGTGATGGCTTCGCACCAGGTCTGGGTGCTGGGACGGTAGTCGTTGAAGAGCTCGAGCACGCTCTTGCCCGCGGTGCCAATATTATCTGTGAAATCACCGGTTACGGCGCCACCTCTGATGGTGAAGATATGGTGTCACCGTCTGGCGAAGGTGCTGAGCGCTGCATGAAAATGGCCATGGAAACCGCTCCCGGTCCGATCGATTACATCAACACTCACGGCACCAGCACACCGGTTGGCGACATTGCCGAGTTGGGAGCAATTCGAAATACCTTTGGCGATAACTGCCCGGATATCAGCTCAACTAAATCACTCTCCGGCCATAGTCTGGGAGCAGCAGGTGTTCACGAAGCGATCTACTGTCTGCTGATGATGGAAAATAATTTTGTTGCGGGATCTGCACACATTGATCAGCTCGACGACCACGCTGCTGGTCTGCCAATTCTGCTCGAGACTAAAGAGAAGCAACTCAACCGTGTGATGTCGAATAGCTTTGGTTTTGGCGGCACTAACGCCACGTTGATTATGGAACGCTACGCTGGCTGATTCAGGACAGCATCAAAAAGGCGGCCTCGGCCGCCTTTTTTTATGCCTGGCGTCATGCCCAGATACAATGCTCTCGGGACCGGACAAACCACAAAAAAAGGGAGCTGATTAAGCAGCTCCCTTTTTGATCAACTCTCGACCAGCTGTGATCAGAGTGCGGCGAGAATCGCCTCGGCACTGGAACCTTCCAGCGCGCCCGCATCCACATTCAGCAAGGTCACTACACCATTGTCGACAACCATGGCAAAACGCTGACTGCGAGTCCCCATACCAAACCCACTGCCATCCAGCTCAAGACCCAGTGCCGCGGTAAAGGTAGCATTGCCATCGGCTAACATCATCAGGTGTTCAGCATTGGCAGACTTGCCCCAAGCATCCATCACAAACACATCATTAACCGACATACAGGCAACGGTATCGACACCTTTGGCTTTGATATCATCAACGTGAACAACAAATCCGGGGAGGTGTGCCGCCGAACAGGTTGGCGTAAACGCCCCCGGCACCGCAAACAGAACAACCTTTTTACCATCGAAAATTTCACCAGTGCTTACACCAGCGGGGCCTTCAGCGCCCATAATGGTAAACATACCTTCGGGAATCTTATCTCCAACCTGAATCGTCATAACAACCTCATAAATTAAGTAAATTTCTTCACAACATACGTTGCTCAAATAAAAAGGGTTTTACGCGTAGCTATTTAAAACCCGGCGCAGGCTAAAACGGAATATCGTCATCAAAGCTATCCATACCCTGAGGTGCCTGCTGAGGAGCTTGATTCTGCTGCTGAGGAGCTTGATTTTGCTGTGGCGCGCGATTTTGTTGCGGCGCCTGTTGCTGGTACCCACCGCCACCTTCCATTCCACCGCGACTGTCGAGCATCTGCATTTCACTGGCAACAATCTCAGTGGTGTAGCGATCCGAACCGTCCTGCCCCTGCCACTTGCGCGTGCGCAGCGAGCCCTCGACATAAACCTTGGAGCCTTTCTTTAAATATTCGCCAGCAATTTCGCCAAGGCGATTGAAAAATACAATTCGGTGCCACTCTGTGCGCTCTTGCTGTTCACCGGTATTCTTGTCTTTCCAAGATTCTGATGTCGCGATACTGACATTGGTGACCGCACCACCTGAAGGTAAATAGCGAGTCTCTGGATCCTGTCCACAGTTACCGACTATTATCACTTTGTTAATTCCGCGCGCCATTTTCTTCCCCTGTTCGTTAACGATTAAAGTATGGTGTCAGACCGGCCATATCCACGGTCTTTTTATCCACTTTGGCATAAGCCAGCTGCTCCCCTTCGACCACGAGTATATCGTCTACGCCAGGAACATTTAAGATTAATTTCGCAAATTCCTCATGCCCCATATCCGCGACTCTCAAAACAACAGTTTGCAGTGGGCGAGGCGTCTGCAATCCTAGCGCAAACAGCCACCAAAGACATCCGACAGCGGCCAGCAATAGAAACAGACTATCTACACCGAACCTCTGAACGCTCCAACCACCCAGCAGGCCGCCAACAAAAGCTCCGAGAAACTGACTGGTGGAGTAAAGCCCCATTGCAGTACCTTTGCGGCCCGGCGGGCAGACTTTGCTCAACCAGGATGGCAGCGAGGCCTCAAGCAAGTTAAACGCGGCAAAAAACAGCAGCAACATCAGCGGCGTGAGCAGAGCGCCTCGGAACAGCCCGAGCATCAGCATGGCCAGTGCCAGGCAGGCGACCGCCGACGTAAAGCTCAACCTTTGACGCTGATACTTTTCCCCTAAAATCATCGCCGGAAGCATGACAACAAAACCCCCTCCAAGCAAAGCGAGGTACACCCACCAGAGGCTCTGTGCAGCCAAACCAAGCTCTTGGGTGAGCAGCACAGGCACAACCACAAACGCCGCCATCAGCATTAAGTGAAGGGCAAAGATACCGAAGTTAAGACGCCATAAATTATGATCGCGGAACAGGCTGTGAATATGCTGAATATCGGTTTCCGTTTCCCGATTGTGCTCAACTGCAACCATTCTCGGCACCCAACCTAGAAAAACGATAATACCTAAACAGCCGAGCACTGCAGTGACCCAAAACACACCAGGCAGCCCCATAACTGAAGCGATAAGCGGGCCGATAATCATCGCCAACATAAATGACAGACCGATACTGGCGCCAATCGCAGCCATTGCTTTGGTGCGATTCTCTTCACTGGTGAGATCACTGACCAGCGCCATCAAGGTACTGGCAATCGCGCCGGCACCCTGCAGCGCCCGTCCAACCATCAACCCAACCATGGTCTCGGCTGTCGCGGCCACTAGGCTGCCAATAATAAACAAGACCAGCCCGCCAATAATGACTGGCCTGCGACCAATTTTATCCGACAGCAAACCCAGTGGAATCTGCAATAAAGCCTGCGTCAGACCATAGACACCAAGAGTGATACCGATCAGCAGTGGCGAAGCGCCATTATAGTCATCGCTGTACAACGCCAATATCGGCAACACCATAAAAAGACCCAGCATACGCAGACTGTAGAGGCTGCCGAGCGATACCATTGCGCGCCTTTCAAGGGACGAAAAAGGAGATGAAGAATAAGCTGAATCGGTCAAGGTAATATCAGGTGTTGGTTGAAGGCGATCAGTTTAACAGTGCTACTCTGCAGTGCAATCGTTGCAACATGAGTTTAGTGCTAAAACGAGAAACTATTTTTTACCGATTGCGGTCTGTCATAACCAGCCAATCGTATTAACAGGTCAAAACACCAAATTCACTTTGCCCGGTGCAGCAACGGCACCTTATAATCGGCTGTTTAACTCAACTAAAAGACTGCTCAATGGACACCATTCAGGTACGCGGCGCGCGAACCCACAATCTTAAAAATATCGATCTCGACATTCCCCGAGACAAGCTGGTGGTGATCACCGGTCTGTCTGGCTCGGGCAAGTCATCTCTGGCCTTTGACACACTCTACGCCGAGGGTCAGCGTCGCTATGTCGAGTCGCTCTCGACCTATGCACGACAGTTTTTGTCGATGATGGAAAAGCCCGATGTCGATCATATTGAGGGGCTTTCGCCAGCAATTTCTATTGAGCAGAAATCGACCTCGCACAATCCGCGCTCCACTGTCGGCACGATCACTGAAATATATGATTATCTGCGCCTGTTATTTGCCCGCGCTGGCGAGCCGCGTTGTCCCGAGCACGATCAGCCGCTGAAGGCGCAGACCGTCAGCCAGATGGTCGATCAAGTGCTGGCTATGCCGGAAGACACCAAGCTGATGCTGCTGGCTCCGATCGTTAAAGGCCGCAAGGGCGAGCATCTGCATCTATTTGAGAGTTTGCGCCGTCAGGGATTTATCCGCGCCCGCATCGATGGGCTGGTCTGCGATTTGGATGAAGCGCCAGCGCTGAATAAGAAACAAAAACACGATATCGAAGTGGTGGTGGATCGCTTTAAGGTCAAAGCCGACATGGGGCTGCGCCTGGCGGAATCCTTTGAAACAGCGCTCACTCTCGCCGAGGGACTGGTGGCCATTAGCCATATGGATTGTGACAAGCCAGACCAGATGTTCTCCGCCAAATTCGCCTGTTCGGTGTGTAATTACAGCCTTAATGAACTCGAGCCACGTCTGTTCTCGTTTAACAATCCGGTCGGCGCTTGTCCGACGTGCGATGGCCTCGGTGTGCATCAGTTTTTTGATATCGATCGGGTCGTGCATCATCCCGAGGCGTCGATCTCCGAAGGTGCTATTCGCGGCTGGGATCGTCGCACGCTCTATTACTACAATATGCTCACCTCACTGGCAGCGCACTACGATTTTGATATCGATTCTCCTTGGAATGAACTGAGTGAAGAACACCGCAGCAAAATACTGTTTGGCAGCGGTGATGAAGAGATCACCTTTAGCTATGTCAATGATCGCGGCACCATGTTCCGCCGCGAACACACCTTTGAGGGCGTCGTTAATAATATGGAGCGACGCTATCGCGAAACTGAATCGACCTCGGTGCGCGAAGAGTTGGCCAAATATATGACCAGCTCGCACTGCCCTGAGTGCGATGGCACCCGACTGCGCAAATCAGCGCGCCATGTGTTTATCGACAACCGCCGTCTGGAAGATATTGTCAGCATGCCGGTGGGAGATTGCTGTGACTATTTTGATCAGATTGAATTGCAGGGCCGGCAGGGCGAGATCGCTGAAAAAATTATTAAAGAAATTCGTCAGCGCTTTCGCTTTCTGGTTGATGTGGGACTCAATTATCTTTCACTGAATCGCAGTGCCGACACCCTCTCTGGAGGCGAAGCGCAGCGTATCCGGCTGGCCAGTCAGATTGGTGCGGGGCTGGTGGGCGTTATGTATATTCTCGATGAACCGTCGATCGGCCTGCACCAGCGCGACAATGAACGTTTGCTGAAAACCCTGGTGCGACTCCGCGATCTTGGCAATACCGTCATTGTGGTTGAGCATGACGAAGAGGCGATTGCCGCCGCTGATCATATTATTGACATAGGCCCCGGGGCCGGCGTACATGGTGGCCAGGTCATTGCCGAGGGTACCGCCAAGCAGATTCGCAACAACCCCAACTCGATCACCGGTCAGTTCCTCTCGGGCAAGCGTGGTATCCGCGTGCCGAAGACTCGCAACCAGCCCAAGAAAAAGTTTATTGAAGTGAACGGGGCACGCGGCAACAATCTCCGTGAGGTCGATCTGAGCATTCCCATTGGTCTGTTTACCTGCATCACCGGAGTCTCCGGTTCGGGAAAATCAACGCTGATCAATGAGACACTCTACCCGGCGGCAGCTGTGACACTGAACAAGGCGACCACGCTCAAGTCTGCACCCCACAAAACCATCAGCGGCCTCAACCATCTGGATAAGTGTATTGATATCGACCAGAGCCCCATTGGTCGCACGCCACGCTCTAACCCAGCGACCTATACCGGCATTTTCACCCCCATTCGTGAACTGTTTGCCGCCACTCAGGAAGCGCGCTCAAGGGGCTATAACCCGGGGCGCTTTAGCTTCAATGTTAAAGGTGGCCGCTGCGAGGCCTGTCAGGGCGATGGTGTAACCAAAGTGGAGATGCACTTTTTACCCGACATCTATGTGCCCTGTGATGTCTGCAAGAGCAAACGCTATAACCGAGAGACGTTGGATATACACTTTAAGGGTAAAAATATTCATCAGGTATTGGATATGACGGTCGAGGACGCTCGCGAGTTTTTTGACCCCATTCCAGCGGTAGCACGCAAGCTGCAAACACTCATGGATGTGGGCCTCTCGTATATCAAGCTCGGCCAGTCAGCAACAACACTGTCTGGTGGTGAAGCACAGCGAATCAAATTATCGAAAGAGCTGTCCAAGCGCGATACAGGCAAGACGCTCTACATTCTCGATGAGCCGACCACCGGTCTGCATTTTCACGATATCGAACAGCTTCTGGCGGTACTTCACAGGTTGCGCGATCAGGGCAACACCATGGTGGTCATTGAGCACAACCTGGATGTCATCAAAACCGCTGACTGGATTGTCGACCTGGGTCCCGAGGGCGGTTCAGGGGGTGGGCAGATTATTGCTCAAGGCACGCCAGAACAGGTGGCTGAGGTTGCGGCCTCGCACACCGGGCGCTTCTTAAAGGATATTCTCGCGCCGTAACCGCTAGATCAATCAGGTCCGCCGCTATGCCGGGCCTGGTTGTCGAGATAGTCCGCCACCATTTGATCGATCGCCTCTTGCTGATACTCGCGCAAGCCACTGAGAATCAGAGTTTTCAACCCTTTACCAATGGGCTGACCAGCATCGACAAGATTAAAGTGAAAGGTTGCATTACCGCGCATGCCATCGACTTCAAGGTTGGTCTCGGCCAACTCAACAAGCGGCTCTCGCAATATCTCAAGCGGCACATTCAACTGCAGTGACATCGACTCATAAATGACCAGCGGCCGCTGAGGATTAATCATCACATTTTTATCGGCCATCAGTGGCACCAGAATATGCGGGAAATTCTGCCCGGAAAAAAACACATAGTTTTTAATCACGCTGGCCAACACACGGGGATCCGTGGATCTGTCGCCACTTCGCGAGACCTGCAGATAGGGTTTTTCGCGGCCGTCAGCAATCGTAAATTGCTCGCCGGGTGACTCGGGAAACTCAAGCGCCGTCTCCGCAGAGACCATCCCGGAGAACTGAAAACTCATATTTTGACTGAGCCCATAACGCTGTAATACCAGGGCAAAAAGCAGATCGCCCGGCACACAAAAGCGCTTGCTATCGGCGTCGTGAATCGGGTTGAAATCATTGCTGATAGTTTTGGCAAAGCGACTGCCCTGCTCTGCACTGATCGTTAAGCTGGAGGCCGCTGTGGGTTGCTCGACGTTTTGATCGATATTGTAAAAGGGCTGTAAGAACATGATTAACTCTGCGCTAAGAACGCTGCACTACTAACTCAGCAACGCTAACTCTGCGCTATTTATTTATTGATTAATATAACTGCGGTATCTAATCCAGCTCCGCCTCAAACTCTTCAAGCAGGTCCAGCGGCTCCATTTCCTGCCCTTCGAGATCTGGTGTCCAGTTGACGCCAACCATCAATACATCGCTGTGCATCCCGGGCAACCAGTCGTCAAGAAACTCTTCCATCTCAATCGCAACCGGGGTGTATATATCCCACTCTCCAGTGCACAGCGCTTCGGCAAATTGTTGATTAGACCAAAATGGAATCACATCAATACTGTCATTGTCGGTTGAGCCAACTAGCGCCCAGTTTTCAGCGGTGTCTTGCAAGCCCCAGACACAACCATTTTCCAGCGACTCGACAACCATTCGGTCGAGGTTTTCCTGCAGATCATTAGACAGTGGTTCCATAGCCTTCGCCCTCGGGCACGTTATCAAGCCCGCATGGTAACTGTTTTTCAATCCTGCCCCAACAGGAAAATGAACTCCCAAAGACAACTCTAACGACCTCCTGCGACAATTTGTCGCATTGTTCAGTGACATCGAAGGCCGTATGGTGGCGCGCACAATTTGGCAGTTTATTCAGGCTGTCATTCAGCTTTTTTGAGTTCTTTATTTACGTCTTACGGAATAGTCTATGCGCAGCACAATCTACATCGCCCTTATCCTGTCTACACCATTCGCTTTCGCAGACCATGGTCAGTCAATCGAGGAAGTCACTATTCAAGCATTTCCTCTATCGAATCAGATAAGCAGCTTTCCACACAATAATCCATCACCCAACCCAGACAGTGCAGAACTGCTGCGACGGGTACCCGGCGCCGGCAGTAATGGCAATGGCGTAATCACCGGCATCGCTCAATATCGAGGCATGTATGGCGACCGCGTTTCAGTCAAGCTGGATGAGGCACCCACTCTAACCGGTGGCCCCAACGCGATGGACACGCCACTCTCTTACGCGCCCCCGGGGTTACTTCAAGAATTGGTTATCTACCGTGGCATCACGCCAGTCAGCCTGGCTCAGGAGAGTATCGGCGGGCATATGGTCGCGCAGTTTAATCGCGGCGCATTTGCAACACAGGAAGCCTTCCAAACTAACGGCTTTGTCACCGTCCAACTGACCGACAATGGTGATCAAGCAAACGCTGACATGCAGCTGGTTGGCGCTAGCAACCAACACAAGATATCGCTGCTGGCCTCGCATAATGAAGGTGAAAGTTTTGACGCCGGTGACAATAAAACCGTTACTGGAAGCCAGTATCAACGCGACCGCTATGATCTCGCCTATGGCTGGAAGTCTGATGACAGTGAACTGACGCTGTTCACCGGCAGACATGACATTTCCAATAGCGGTACGCCGGCACTGGGCATGGATATTATTTATGTAACAACGGATTTGGCCGGCCTGACGTTAAAGACACAGCAAAATAATGCTGATATCAATATGTCACTTTCTTGGGCTGACGTTGCTCATGGCATGGACAATTTCAGCCTGCGCAAAAAGCCTGCCATGACAATGGGCTATCGCAGCAATACCGCCAGCGCCGACAATATAGCCTGGTCTTTGGATGTGCAGCTGCCAATCGCAGTGGGTGAATTAAAGCTCGGTAGTGATGGAAATTTGACGAGCCATAATTCGCTGATTACCAATCCTGAAAATGCACTGTTTCAAGTCCGCAATTTTATCGACAGCGAGCGCAACAGCATCGGCGTCTTTGCTGAACTGAACGGTGATCTTGTGGACTGGGGTTATCAGGTTGGCATTCGCAATAACCGCATCACGTTGGACAGTGATGAAGTGGGCGCCTCAGGCATGATGGGGATGATGGCCAGTTCGGCGAACATGTTGGCCATGCAATTTAATGGCGCTGACCGTTCGCTGCAGCACAACATCAACGATATGGTGATTAAACTCAATCATGCGCTCGACCCAGAGACTTCACTGACCATTGATCTCGGTATTAAGCAACGGGCACCCTCCTATCAAGAGTCATTTCTGTGGCTGCCACTGTCGGTAACCGGAGGCCTCGCCGATGGTCGTAACTATATTGGCAACCTCTCGCTGAAACCGGAAAAATCCCGCGAAATAACCTTTGGGCTCAGCACAAACACTGCGCTGTTCGAGTTCCATCCACAGATCTTTTATCGACGAGTAGACAACTACATTCAGGGCACGCCAAGCAGCAATGCTGCGGCCAATATGCTCAGCACAATGATGAGCGGTGCACCAGCACTGGTCTACAGTAATACCGATGCGCAACTTTACGGTTTCGATGCCAACTGGAACGTCAAAATAAGTCAGCACTGGTCGGCCGATGGACTGATCAGCTATGTGCGCGGCAAGCGTACCGATGTCGACGACAACCTGTATCGCATTGCTCCGGCTAACACGCGCATCAGCTTGCGCTATCAAGCAGACGACTCACCTCTGCAGCTAACGGTTGAGTCAATTATCTACGCACGCCAAACACGGGTTTCCCGCTACAACAATGAGCCTGAATCGGCAGGCTATGGCATTGTTAACCTCGGCGCAAACTGGTCAGTAAGCCAACAGCTCCAGCTGCGTGGTGGAATTAAAAATCTCTTTGACAGACTCGCTGCAAATCATCTGAATGGAATCAATCGTGTCGGCGATAGTGCTATTGCTGCAGGTGAACGTCTCCCTGAAACCGGACGCGCGGTTTATCTCTCAATGGAGGTCAGTTTCTAGTACTATTTGCCGATGCACAGAGTCCAACCCGATGACAATAATCCGGCAGTAAGGCAGAACCTTTACTTCCTGAGCCTGATCCGAGCCATTGCCATAGTCGGCCAAGCGCTGGCTCTGCTGTATTTCACGACAATCACGCCGATCGGGCTGCCAGCTGTCGAGATCGCCATTGTTTTGAGTATTTACGCCTCACTGACACTGGCGATCTGGCTGCGCAGTTATCGCAGTGTGCCGATTGGCGATAGCGAGTTTCTGCTCCATCTGTTGAGCGACATTGTGTTCTTTTCGATACTGCTATTTTTTAGTGGTGGCGCATCCAACCCATTCGTCTCGTATCTTCTGATACCGATCAGTATTGCCGCAATCACCTTGCCGCGTCGTCACAGCATTGGCGTCGCTTTGCTGGCACTGCTGACCTACAGCTTGCTGCTCAAATACTATGTGCCGATTGCCGCTATCGCCCCAGGACATCACCAGATGGGTAGCAGCAGTCTGCACGTGCTCGGCATGTGGGCCAACTTTTCGATCAGCGCGGCAATTGTGATTTACTTTATCAGCCGCATGGCGGCGACACTCAAGCAACAGCAGCAGGAGATCGCCATGCGCCGCGACGCCCAATTGCGCGATGAGCAGTTGTTGGCGGTGGCGACACTTGCTGCGGGAACAGCGCATGAATTGGGCACACCACTGAACACCATGAAACTGCTGGTCGACGAGATGTTGCTGGAGAAAGATCCCGCCGCCGATATTGTTTTACTCAGCAAGCAACTCGAGCAGTGTAAAAGCACATTAAAACAGCTGCTAACCACTGCGGAAGAATTCAACAGCAAACAGCAGCCACCACAGCCGATAGAGCACTATCTCAGACATCTTCTCGAGTGCTGGCAACTGCTGCGGCCGACCCTAAAAACCGCGATTCACTTTGCCGACAGTCCCGAGCTGTCGGCGGTATTTCACCCCACCATCGCGCAATCGATTCTCAACCTGTTAAACAATGCCGCGGATGCCAGTCAAAGCGTTGATGTGAATATCGCTTGGGACCAGAAAATAATCACTTTAATGATCCGTGATTACGGCAGCGGACTGAAGCCCGCCACCATGGACAATCTCGGCGAACTGTTTGCCACTGATAAGGCAGATGGTCTCGGACTCGGGCTATTTCTGTCGCAGGCCACACTGACTCGTTTCGGTGGTTCGGTCACTCTGCAGAATGCCCCTGAGGGCGGCACTGTCACCCGAATTACGCTACCCCTTGCAGCGCTCGTGCCCTCGTCAGGAGCGGCAACATGAACTACCTGCTAGTCGATGATGATGCGGTGTTTTGCGAGGTACTCGCGCGCGTGTTGCAGCGCCGCGGCGAGCGAGCAGTGACAGCAAGCAATGGTGAGCGCGCGCTAGCTGAGGTAACAGCCCGCCTCCAGACCGACAAGATTGATCGTGTAGTATTGGATCTCAAACTCGAGCAAGAGTCCGGACTGTCTATTTTGCAGCAGTTACTTGACGCTCAGCCCTCTCTCCAGGTGCTGATACTGACAGGCTACTCCAGCATTTCCACTGCCGTCGAAGCAATCAAGCTGGGCGCGATTAACTATCTGTGTAAACCCTCTGGTGTAGAGGATATTGTCGCAGCCTTCGAAACCAAGGCCGGACAGGCTGAACTCCAGGAGTCGCCCCCCTCGGTGAATCGCCTCGAGTGGGAACATATTCAAAAAGTGCTCAATCAGAATGATGGCAATATCTCTGCCACTGCAAAAATTCTTGGCATGCACCGCCGAACACTGCAGCGTAAATTACAAAAAAGGCCGGTTAAACAATAACCGGCCTCGTGCCTGCAAACATCTCTCAGTCAGCAGCAACTTAATTCAGCACTCTATAGCCGCGCCCAATCAAACAGCGCCTGACAATTTTCTGCTGCTCATAGCGCGCTCGCTGATTACCTTTAAGGCCGCCGACGATAGCCCCAGCTCCAGCACTGCGCTCGGCGGTTTCATGATTGCCCAGCACCGCTCCGAGCACACCACCAGCAACGGCGCCGGTAACAGCACCCTCTACTGTGTCAGAGCGCGCATCCACTTGCCGTGCGTAGTTTTCACAGTCGGCAAGATCGCCGTAATAGGCATCCATATTGACGCCCTTGGTATCGATAATGACTTGCTTGGGCGCACCCAATCCGCCGTAACCATTGGCGCAACCGCCGGTGAAGATAACCGCAACCCCTAACGCCAGTAAAACTGTGTTACATTTTTTCATAGTTGGTTTCCTTAACTCATATCATCCTTTTGCAAAACGTCAGACCTGTCAGTTGGTTGACCATTGGATCCTCACGGACAACCCAACTGTCGATCCTACCAAGCTTACTTGGTATTGTTCATCAAACCACGTACTGCCGCCGGAATGTCGGCCGGCAACACCACGATCTTGGCATTCGCGGAACCGCCAATCTGCTGCATCGCATCGACATATTTCTCACCCAGCAGATACATCGCTGGCAATTCTTTGTCCTGGATCGCCTCACTGACCTTGGTCAGCGCAGATTTGGTTGCCTCAGCGAGCACAACCTGGGCTTCAGCATCGCGACGCGATGCCTCGAGACGCCCATCCGCTTTTAAAATCGCAGCGGTTTTATCGCCCTCGGCACGAGTTACTGTGGCACGGCGCTGACGCTCTGCAGCGGCCTGCTCTTCCATCGCTGCCTGCATGGTACCGGAGGGGTTAATATCCTGAATTTCGACTGTTTTCAGGGTAATACCCCAGTCGGCAATATCATCCGAGATCGACGCTTTAAGTTTGGCTTTTATCTGATCTCGCGATGACAACGCATCATCCAGCTTCATCTCACCAACGATAGAACGCAGCGAGGTCTGCACCAGAGTGCGGATCGCCAGCTCGTAGTCCTCAACTCCGTAAACGGCTTTTTCCGGCGCAACAATATTAATGTAGGCCACCGCGTTGGCAACAATTACAACGTTATCCAAGGTGATGACTTCCTGAGACGGAATATCCAAAACGATATCCTTGGTGCTGACTTTGTAGGCGACATTGTCGATGTAGGGAACAATAATATTCAGCCCGGGTTTAAGCGAGGTGTGATATTTACCCAATCGCTGCACCACCCATTTTGACCCCTGAGGAACCAGGCGAATTCCCTTTAACAGGGTAATTAAAACTAATAACAATAAAACGACTACAACAATTGGGCCTTCCATCTATCTTCTCCAGTTAAAATTCAAGTGTTACTTTAATTTCACAACGATCAACGTATTACCCGAAATCTCTTTGATATACACCCGGTCGCCAATCGCAATATCCTCGTCACAGATAAACTCCCACTCATCATCACCGAGCACGGGCGTGGCAAAGCGCACTTCTCCACGGCTGTGTTCAGTGGGCGCCTTAATCACCTGCCCCGACTCGCCGATCACTGCGTCACGGCTCATGCCGGCACTGGTTTTATCAATCATTCTCGGCTTGAAATATTGAAACCACAACACAGTAAAGAGCACTGATGAAACTGTCCAGATCAAGATCTGTGCAGTAAAGCTGAGCTTCAAAGCCAGCATTATCAGACCCACCACCAGGGCACCAAGACCAAACCAAAAGATGGTAAAACTGGGAATAAATATCTCCGCCACCACCAACAGCATACCCAGAACCAACCAATGCCAATACAACAGTTGAAAACTCATGGTTATTCCTTAATTGTTATTTATTAACCGCACCGGACCGAACTATCTGGCCAAGGTCATCAATATAGCATCTTCGCGACCGAACTCGGTCTTATAGTAATCCCGTCGTCGTCCTACCTCAATAAAGCCATGGTTAAGATAAAGGCGGATCGCCGCAAAGTTGGAGACCCGGACTTCAAGCAGCACAGCCTCTACAGACTCGGGCACGAGTTCTAATCCCTGGCGGAGCAGCTGAGACCCCAATCCCTGGCCCTGACACTGGGGATCAATGGCGATATTGAGCACTTCGCTCTGATCCATCATGGTGGAGAGTACCAAGTACCCTAAAACCCTGCCCGCTTCAGCATCCCTATCCGCTGTCCGGGATCGACGACTGAGAATTAAACACTGATGTAACTCGAGACTCTGCTCAAACTGCGCACGACGCCAAGGGTCTGGTGTCACGTCCAGCTCAATAGCCACGACCTGATCAATATCATCAGCCAGCATAGCGCGAAGTTGCAGAGTGTCAGGAGCAATCACAAATCTGACTCAAGAGACAACATCAAGCAGGCGCAAATGAGAACGGCTTAAGAATCTGCCAAGCATCAGCCTTAAGCTGCGGCGTTGCAATCATCGCGCTCAGCGATGGCAGCAACAGCGCGCGGGTCTCGGCATTGAAACTCAGGTCACCATAACCTGGTCGCTGGGCACGCTGTTCAGTGCTTAAAAGCCAGTTAGCCGCAGACTCTCCCATCATTAAAATAGATTTCACCGGCCGGCTGCTCAGACGCGTCTGCAACAGTGTCAAGAGGAACTCTCGCACCTCAGCTTCATCACCTTCGGCATTGGGATAGGGAGGCCATTCCACCAGTTCCATTTGCGGCAGGCGCGACACTGCGCAACCCGTGGCATTGAGAATATTCGTCAACAATTGCATTTCATCAGCGTCAGCCAGTGGTCCCTCAACTACGCTACACACCAGCACCTCGGCATTGGGCTGCCACAGTGCAAACTGAACAGTAATTAATTCAGTGGCGTCTGATTTGTTACCAGATGATAGTGTCTCTGACCGCGAGGGAGACGGATCTCTGGATACCGCAGGGGTATCGAAATCAATATTAATACGCGCCGCCAATGGCGCCGCCTTAACCACCACGGCAGTACCGGTAGCCTCTGCCACAGCACCGCGGCTGTTAGCTAAAACCTGCCCAACAGCTGAATGATGCTCGTCAATCACAGCGTCTTTCGGCACATATTGAACAATACCGAGGGTCTCAAGATAGTCTGCAGACAGGTTCTGGCTCATCATTCAGCTCTACACGCCACCCAACTGCGGGTGCAAACGCCCAGGGTTGCGCATAAGGGTCAGCGCATTGAGGTAGGCCTTAGCACTGGCAACCAGAATATCCGTGTCGGCGCCCTGGCCATTGATAATCCGGCCATCTTTTTCCAGCCGCACTGTCACGCCACCCTGAGAGTCAGTGCCTTCAGTTACCGCATTGACCGAATAGAGCTGCAATTTAGTGCCACTGCTGACCACTTTTTCAATCGCGTTAAAGATGGCATCAACCGCACCATCACCCGACGCCTCAGCCGCATGTTCCTTATCCTGATAGCCGATAACAATCTTTGATTGCGGCGCCTGACCAGATTTGGACAGCACCTCGAGATCAACCAGGGTCAGCATATCTGCCTCCGCACCCATCTGGACTTCCGACACCAGCGCTTGCAGATCCTCATCAAAGATCTCACGCTTTTTGTCGGCCAACGCCTTAAAGCGCACAAACACAGAATTAAACTCTTCTTTGCTGTCGAACTTGATACCCAACTCCTCCAACCGCGAAGCCAGCGCCGCACGACCTGAGAGTTTGCCCAGCGATAACTTGTTGGTGCTCCAGCCGACATCTTCGGCTTTCATGATTTCATAGGTCTCGCGGAATTTAAGAATCCCGTCCTGGTGAATACCGGACTCATGGGCAAATGCATTGGCGCCGACAATCGCCTTGTTTGGCTGCACCGGGAAACCCGTGATACTGGAGACCAGCCTAGAGGTGGGAACAATATGGACAGTGTCGATATTGGTTTCCACCGGAAACACATCGCGACGAGTGCGAATAGCCATTACCAGCTCTTCTAGCGAGGCATTGCCGGCCCGCTCACCGAGGCCATTAATGGTGCATTCAACCTGTCGCGCGCCACTCTGCACAGCGGCGAGACTGTTGGCCACGGCAAGTCCCAGATCATTGTGACAATGCACCGAAAAGACCGCCTTGTCAGCGTTTGGCACAGTGTTCATCAAGCGCGCAACCATCGAGCCATATTCACCGGGATCGGAATAGCCCACCGTATCGGGTAAATTGATGGTTCGCGCACCTGCATTAATCACCGCCTCGGTGATGCGACACATAAATTCAAATTCAGTGCGGCTGGCATCTTCCAGCGAGAATTCGACATCATCAATTAAGCTGCGGGCAATTTTAACCGCGCCCACCGCCTGTTCCAGAACCTGATCCGGCTCCATCTGAAGCTTGTGCTTCATGTGGATTGGAGATGTGGCAATAAAAGTATGAATGCGGCCTGCATTGGCGTCTTTAAGTGCCTCAGCCGCCCGTTCAATATCTCCTCTCACAGCGCGTGAGAGGCTGCAGATACGGCTTTGTTTAACACTACCGGCAATCGCTCGAATCGCCTCAAAGTCACCCTGGCTGGAAATGGCAAATCCGGCTTCGATAACATCGACACGCATTTTTTCCAGTGCCTTGGCAATGCGCACTTTTTCATCTTTGGTCATCGATGCGCCGGGGCTCTGCTCACCGTCACGCAAGGTAGTATCAAAAATAATTAATTTTTCTTTGGTCTGCTCTGAGCTATTCATTCTGTCTTCTCTTCCTAAGGCGAGCCACTCGCTCTTGTCACTGGTCACAATCACTCTGCGTGGCTGTATTGTAAAACGTATCCAACCCTTATGGGGGCGAAATTTCAGTGCATTTTCAGCCTGTTTAAAATATTGGCAATGCGTGGAGTTTTGATGAGGTGTAACGATAGATGCCCCTCAGGGCAGGAGAAGAAGCAGTCCACGTGCAGAAACAGCGGCCAGGGAGCCGATGTCAGAAAAGGTTATATGCAAAGGACTATTCATAGCGTTATTCAAACAGATTTTGATCAGACTGCCAACGGCTAATTTAACTGCTTATTGATCGTTAAGCCTGGGGGCCATCACTCGGCGTGCCACCGCTGTAGCCAAGTTTTTTCAGCAACCAAACCACCGGCGCATAGAGCGCAAACCCGGCAGCCAGTGCAAACAGAATTCTCGGCGGGTCGATAGTGATCACAACAAATCCCATCACCACTGAGAGAATCACCATAAACGGCACCTTGCCGCGAAAGTCGATCTCTTTAAAACTCGGGTATTTAAGATTGGACACCATCAACAGGCCAGCAGCCGCTGTAATCAGGGCCGCAATCACTGACAGTCCGAGCGATGCCTCGAATTCATACACTGACCAGACAAGCCCTGCAACCAATGCCGCCGCCGCCGGACTTGGCAACCCGGTAAAGGTTTTCTTGCTCGCTAACTCTGCCTGCACATTAAAACGTGCCAGACGCAGCGCAGCGCAAGAGGCATAGACAAACGCAGCGGCCAGTCCGAGTTTTCCGAGACCACTCAGAGCCCAGCCATAGGCGACCACCGCAGGTGCGACACCAAACGAGACCATATCGGAGAGACTGTCATACTGCACACCAAAATCACTCTGGGTGTTGGTCATGCGTGCCACACGACCATCGAGGCCATCAAACAGCATCGCAGCAAAAATCGCCATCGCAGCCCATTCATAGTTACCGCTAAAACCGGACAGCACCGCATAGAAACCGCCAAACAACGCACCGGTGGTGAGAAGATTGGGCAACAGGTAGATACCTTTGCGACGCGCTGGCGCTTCCTCGGCTGGCGTCTTGAGATTGACGACATTCTCCGAACTATCTGCTTTATCGTTCATGCTGCGCTGCTCCATGGGCTGGTGTTGCGCATTATAGGCCTTTAATTATCCAAATAGCAGCTATGCATTTTTTCAAGGTCAGCAACACTGAGACCCAGTGCCGAGGTAAGGTAGGTTTTAACATCGCCGTAACGTTCATCGATAGCCTCGAGAAAGGCGATAATATTGTCCTGATGCACAGAGCAGTACGGAATCAGCCAGTCGCGGTCCCACTCTTCGACCTTGGCATCGCGCAAGTGTCCCTCGACGATCTCGATCAAAGCGTCCGAGTCATAGTGTTGCAGGGTCAACATATAGTCTTCGACAATGGTCTCGCGCGGCACGTCCAGCGCTGACAGTATCAGCGCCGCAGCCATACCGGTTCGGTCCTTGCCGGCAGAGCAGTGAAACACCGAAGCACTGTCACCATTGTCGACAATATGGCGCATAAAGCGACTGAACTCAGGAACCACAACATCAATGCAGGAGCGATAGGAATTAACCACCAGTTGATGTGAGGAGTCAGCGGTTAATTCGCCGCCAAAGAGAAACTCCCAAAACCGCGAAATATCACCAATTGAAATCTGGTAATCATCAATAAATTCCGCGCGCACGGCCCGGCTCGGCGACTGCGTCTGCTCATCCTTGCGACGAAAATCATGAATCTTGCTCACACCCATTGCTTCCAGGCGATCCAGATCAGCGTCAGAGAGCCGCGCCAAATGACCGCAGCGCATAATCTTGCGCCACTTGACGGCTCGGCCTTGAGTATTGACGTAACCGCCAATATCGCGGAAATTAATGCCGCCATCGAGGCTGACGATTCTTGTATTGGTATGATCTAACGACATAGTTCCCCTTTCGGTTTGCCTTTTAAGGCAACCTGACTTTCAACGGTCACACGCGCAAAAATTTATCACCGCGGGAGATACCCGACACACCACTTCTCACCACTTCCATAATACCCATATCGCGAACCGCTTCGATAAAGGCATCGAGTTTTTCACTGTCACCGGCCAGCTGCACGGTGTAGGAGGAGGCTGTGACATCAATAATATGGCCGCGGAAAATTTCCACGCAGCTTTTCAACTCACGGCGAACATCATTCTCTGTGGCCTTGATTTTAACCAACATCAGCTCACGCTCAATATGCGGGCCATCAGTGAGATCTACCACCTTGATAGTGTCGATCAACTTGTGCAACTGTTTGACGATCTGCTCGACCATTTTATCGTCACCCTGAGTGGTCAAGGTCAGACGCGACAAAGTGTCATCATCAGTTGGCGCCACAGTCAGCGTGTCGATGTTGTAACCGCGCTGAGCAAACAAACCCACCACTCGAGAGAGTGCACCAGATTCATTTTCCAGCAGAATTGAAACTATCCTTTTCATCAGGTTCTCTCCGTTTTGTTAAGCCACAGATCGCGCATCGAGCCACCGGGCATTTGCATCGGGTAAACGTGCTCGGCGCGGTCGACATAAATATCCATAAACACCACGCGGTCCTTCATCGCAAAACACTCACGCATCTTCTCTTCGAGTTCATCGATACGGGTTATTTTCATACCGACATGGCCATAAGCTTCCGCCAGCTTGACGAAATCAGGCAGAGAATCTTCATACAGACTCTCTGAATAGCGGCTGCTGTAATTCATATCCTGCCACTGTCGCACCATCCCCAGAGCAGCATTATTCAGGTTGATAATTTTTACCGGCAAATTGTGCTGGGAACAGGTTGAGAGTTCCTGAATACACATCTGGATACTACCCTCTCCGGTAACACAGGCGACGTCCGTATCGGGAAAGGCCAGCTTGCAACCCATCGCCGCGGGCAGACCAAAACCCATGGTGCCGAGACCACCGGAATTGATCCAGGTGCGCGGCTTGTCGAACAGATAGTACTGCGCGGCAAACATCTGGTGCTGACCCACATCAGAGGTCACAATCGCCTCGCCGTTGGTGACCTTATACAGCATCTTGATCACATCTTGCGGTTTGATGCAGTTACCAGAGCTCTCTTCGTAACGTGAAGCAGTGTAGATACCTTTGTCCGCACGCCACTGATCAATCTGCTGCCACCACTCCGCAATTGCATCAGCGTCCGGACTGCTATCGGCCTGTTTGATCAGCGCTAACATCTCCGGCAGCACCGATGAACAGGTGCCCACTATAGGGATATGCGCTTCAATATTTTTCGATACCGACGTTGGATCCACATCGATATGAATAATCGTTGCGTGAGGGCAGAACTTTTCCAGATCGTTGGTTACACGATCATCAAAGCGCGCACCGATAGCAAAGATGACATCCGCATGGTGCATGGCAGTATTGGCCTCATAGGTGCCATGCATACCGAGCATTCCCAGGTACTGACGATCAGTGCCAGGATAGGCTCCCAGCCCCATCAAAGTATTCGTCACCGGATAATTGAGCTCTCTCGCCAGGGCAATCAAATGCTCTGAGGCATTATCAATCACCACACCACCACCGGTGTAAAGCACTGGACGCTTAGCATCGAGCAAAGTCTGGACGGCGCGCTTGATCTGCCCGCGGTGGCCCTTGTCTGTGGGCTGATAAGACCGCATCTTGATCTCTGCCGGATAGTGATAAGGCACCTTGTGATCAGGATCTGTTACGTCTTTGGGAATATCGACAACAACCGGACCTGGACGACCGGTCGCGGCAATATAATAGGCCTTGGCAATCGTCTCAGCGATATCTTCCGCACGAGTGACAAGAAAACTGTGTTTCACAATCGGACGAGACACGCCGACCATATCGGTTTCCTGGAAAGCATCCTGGCCGATCTTGCTCAACGGCACCTGGCCGGAAATTACCACCATCGGAATCGAATCCATAAATGCCGTGGCAATGCCAGTAATGGCATTGGTCGCACCGGGCCCGGAGGTCACCAGAGCAGTACCCACTTCACCCGTGGATCGCGAGTAACCATCGGCAGCATGAACCGCAGCCTGCTCGTGTCGCACCAGCAGATGGTGGACGTCTTCCTGTCGGTACAGGGCGTCGTAAATATGCAGCGCCGCACCACCGGGATAACCCCAGACGTACTTGATGCCAGCATCTTTTAAAGCGCGGATAACAATTTCACCGCCGGATAAGAGTTCCACAATAAATCCTCGTCGCTGTTACATATAAGATAAATATCAGGACGGTTCCCGGGGAGGAATTGCTCTCTTACATCAGAGCGGTTACATCAGAGCTGTTGCATCAAAATAGATACCGCGGAAGCGGCAATTTCAGTCACACCGGTAAGTGCTTGAGACTGACATTAGGTGCTGGAGTCTGTTGATAAACGACTGCACCATCTGTGTTGATGACCAGCGGCATGGGTAACGCCTACCTGGTACTGAGTCAAAGTGCCTGCATCAATACGTGCAGACCTTCATTAATGTAACACTTTTTTCCGATTAGTCAATCACCAGAGCATACCAAACCCACCGTTGGCGCCGGTTGTATCTATACTCAAAAAGAGGAGACACGAGAGATCAGGAAGCAATCAGGGAACAACAATACAAGGAGTTTTCATGCACAAGGCCCTCACTATCATGCTCATTATCGTCGCCTGCAGCAATCTCCCAGCTGCGGCCGCTAAGCTGTGCAAATGGGTCGATTCAGACGGTGTTACCCATTACGATCAGACACCACCGAACAACATCCGCGCCGAGGTCGTCGAGATCAACGACAACCGCAGCGCAACCCGAGAACCCAAATCAGAACCCGAATCAGTCAACTTAAAGCAGGACTCGCAACCCAGCAGGCTTGCAGAGGGCTCTGCGCAACCCTCACCCCACCAGCTGGCACAGCAGCAATCAGAGCCACCCGAGCTAAAACTGCTGCAAACAAAAGTCCGACAGCACGATTCCGACAGTGGCGACTATCGCTATCTCCCCGACGAAGAAAAACTCGCACAAATAAACCAGATGAGAGACTATATCCGCCAACAGTGCACACGCTGACTTATTAGCGACAAGAATAATTAAAACCGCTCGCGGAGCCCAACCATGAATAAAATCGCCCTCTCCTCACTGTGCGCAGCAGTGCTTGGCCTGGTCATCAGCTGCTCACAACCGCAGCAATCAAACACCCTGCTGATCGAAAATATTCAGGGCTACAGCTTTAACAATGAGCGCCAACTATTTCGCTTTAAGGCCCTGGCCATTAAAGATGGCAAAGTCCTCGCCACCGGCGATGAGCAACTGGCAACAGCATACCCCCATGCCGAGCGCATGGACGGCCAGGGAAAAACCCTGATTCCTGGCATTATCGATGCTCACGGTCATGTCTCCAGCCTTGGTTACACATTGCTCAGCGTTGATGTTCGCGGCCTGGACAGCGCACAGCTAGCAGCTAAAAAGGTGGCCGACTATGCCGCGCAGAAACCACAACTGCAGTGGATCAGAGGCCGCGGCTGGAATCAGGTTCTGTGGCCAGACCAACAGTTCCCCACCGCCGCCCTGCTAGACAGCGTAATCGACGATCGACCAGTTTGGCTGGAGCGCATCGATGGTCACGCCGGTTGGGCCAACAGCGCCGCACTGCGTGCCGCGGGCATTGACGCCAACTCAGTGTCGCCGGCGGGCGGCGAAATACTTCGCGATGCCGATGGCAACCCGACCGGTGTTCTGATCGACAATGCCATGAACCTGGTCAGCCAGGTCATTCCCGACCCGAGTGAAGCAGAAATTACCGTTGCGCTGGATGCGGTGACTACGCACCTGCTGAGTCTCGGCATCACCTCAACGCACGATGCTGGGGTCAGTGCCCGGGAACACCAGCTCTACCGCGATCTGGCAGATAGCGGCAAAATGCAAATCCGCATTTACGGCATGATCTCGTCCACGGACCCTGACCTTGAACCGATTCTTGCGGCAGGCCACAGCCGCGACCAAAATGATCTCTACACGGCGCGCAGCATTAAGATTTATACCGATGGCGCCCTCGGCAGTCGCGGCGCGGCATTGCTGCAACCCTATGCCGATCGCCCGGATCACAGTGGCCTGCTACTCACCAGCGAAGAAGAGCTGCGGCAACTGGTTAACCTGGCGACAAAGGCCGGCTTTCAGCTCGCCATCCACGCTATCGGTGATAAAGGCAATCGCATCGCCCTCGATGAAATCGAACATGCCTACAATACAATCGGCGGTCGTGAACTGCGTCACCGCATCGAACATTCTCAGGTAGTGGCACTGAGTGATATTCCCCGATTTAAGGAACTCGACGTCATTCCCTCCATGCAACCAACCCATGCCACCAGTGACATGAATATGGCTGAGGAACGAATTGGAGCAGATCGTTTGAAAGGTGCCTACGCCTGGCGCAGCTTTCTCAACCAGGGCAGTCGGTTAGTCTCAGGCTCAGACTTTCCAGTTGAGCTAGCCAATCCCTTTGATGGCATTCATGCCGCAGTAACCCGACAGAACAAACAGAATCAACCAGAGGGTGGCTGGATTAGCCATGAAGCCATGAGCATCGAAGAGACTATGCGAAGTTTTAGCATCGATGCCGCCTGGGCAGCACATCAGGAAGAGAGTCTGGGCGGTCTCACCGACGGCAAGTGGGCAGACTTTATCTTGCTCGACCAGGATATCTATCAAGTGGCACCAGAAGACCTGTGGAAGACCAATGTATTGGAAACCTGGTTGGCGGGTAAGCGGGTATTTAGCGCGGAATCTGAGGTAACCTTGTAACCGTTAAAACGCGGGCGGGCGTTTGATCTCAAACTACCCCGCCAGCTGAACCGGAATGGTATTGGCACTCCGCTCAACACTGTTATCCTGATTAAGATAAACCAGTTTCGGTTTGTGCGCGGCAGCTTCCTGCTCGGAAAACTGGCCATAGCTAGCAATAATAATCCGATCACCGACCTGGCACTTGCGCGCCGCACCACCGTTCATCGAAATAATACCCGAGCCCGCCTCGGCAATAATCACATAAGTGGTAAAGCGCTCACCATTGGTCACATTGTAAATATCGATCTGCTCAAATTCCTGCATCCCTGACAGCTTGAGCAGATCGGCATCAATCGCGCAGGAACCGTCGTACCACAACTCTGCCTGAGTCACAGAGCCCATATGCAATTTCGCTTTGAGGTAAGTAGATAACATCAAAACACTCCTAACAGTCTTCCATTTCGGCCAGCTGAACCGTCTCAGTCGAGACGAATACTCAAGTTATCGATCAATCTTGCTGCCTCAGTAAACATAGCACCGAGAATAGTGATTTCCAGATCATCTTCCGCCGCCGGATCCAGTGTTTTGCTGTGACTGACGGTGATGTAGTCAGTCTTGAAACCGGCGTCGGCAATACGCTCCACTGCCAATTTTTCCAGCTCGCGAAAATTACGTTCTCCAGCGTGGATCTGCTCGGCAATCCACTCCAAGCTCTGCTTCAACACCACCACGTTGGGGCGCTCCTGCTCAGTGATAAAACCGTTGCGCGAACTCATGGCAAGGCCATCGGCCTCGCGGTAAATCGGTGCCGCAGTAATTTCAACCGGCATACACAGATCTTCAGCCATACGCCGGATCACCGCCAACTGCTGGTAATCCTTAATACCGAACACCGCTTCATCTGGCTGCACAATATTAAACAGCTTGGTGACAACTGTCGTCACACCCTCAAAGTGCCCGGGACGACTGGCGCCACACAGCACATCAGTCATAGTCGGGCAAATCACCCTGCTCTGTGTATCGAGCCCATTGGGATACATCTCGGTATCATCGGGATGAAACAGATAGTCACAGCCGAACGCTGCCAGCTTGTCACAGTCATCCTGATAGGTACGTGGATATTTGTCCCAATCCTCATTAAGACCAAATTGCAACGCATTCACAAAAATCGAACAGACCACAATGTCGCAACTGCCGCGCGCTTGCTCGATCAGTGCCAGATGGCCCTGATGGAGATTGCCCATCGTCGGCACAAAGCCAATACGTAAACCCTCTCGTCGATGAACCTTCAATGCGTCGCGAAGGCCACTAACAGTGTGGAAAATTCTCATAATGGACTACCTTGTGGGAACTTAATTGTCGGCGAAATAGTCGCCAGCGAGATTTTCAAAGCGCGTGTACTTACCCAGGAACGCCAGTCGACAGGTGCCGATTGGGCCATTTCGCTGTTTGCCGATAATAATTTCGGCGCTGCCCTTGTCGGGACTGTCTTCGTTGTAAACTTCATCGCGATAGAGGAACACGATAACATCAGCATCCTGCTCAATGGCACCAGATTCACGCAGGTCGGAATTGACCGGACGTTTGTTCGGGCGCTGTTCAAGATTACGACTGAGCTGCGATAGCGCAATCATCGGACACTCGTATTCACGTGCCAGATTTTTCAGTTCACGGGAGATTTGCGAGATCTCTTGCACACGTCCTTCACCGGGATTGCTGCCGCTCATCAACTGCAGATAGTCGACCATAATCATGCCCGGCTGAGCCTGTTCGTTGAGCTTTTCCATATCTGCCGGGGTATCGGAACCATGTTCCCGATGCCACTCCTGACGCAGCTGTTCAACCCTCTCGCGAGTAAACTGCTTAATGCGGTTGCGCATCTCCAGCGGCGTAATGCCCGACGTATCATCAATAAATAACGGACGATCTTTAAGCCTTTGAGCAGCGCTGCTCAGGCGCGGCCAATCATCTTCCGTCAGATTGCCCGACCGCATACGCGTCTGATCGATCTTACCGATCGAAGACAGCAAACGCATAATCAACTGGCTCGCAGGCATCTCCAGAGAGAACACCAACACCGGGCGCGACTGATGCAGCGTGGCGTACTCCACCATATTCATGGCAAAAGCCGTTTTACCCATCGAGGGCCGGCCCGCAATAATCACCAGATCCGACTTTTGCCACCCGGAGGTCATCTCATCCAGATCTTTAAAGCCGGTACCCATGCCAGTAATATCGGCATCGTTCCGAAACAACTCATCAAGGCGTTCAACCGCCTCTTTAAGCAGCGCATTAACTTCTTTAAAACCGCCCTTCTTCGGCCGGTTTTCAATAATTTCCTGCAGCCGGCTCTCAGCCTCAGCAAGCAGTTTTGAACTGTCCCAACCGAGCGGATTGTAACCTTTGCGAACAATATCGCTGGCCGCACCAATCAGCTGACGAACAATCGAGCGCTCGAGAACGATTTGCGTGTAGGCCTGAATATTGGCCGAGCTAGGCGTGCTCTGAGCCAGCTCGACCAGATACTCGGCACCGCCAACACTGGCCAGCTCATTGCTATTTTGCAGAGACTCGCTGAGAGTGATCGGATCAAAGGGCTGACCCTGCTCCGCCAGCATCGACATCGCATTGAAGATAAGCTGATGATCTTTACTGTAGAAATCGCTATCCGCCAACACTGTAGCAGTGGAATCAAAGGCATCATTTTTCAGCATCAAACCGCCGAGCACAGCTTGTTCTGCCTCAATCGAATGCGGCAAGGGCTGCGTAGCTGCTGGTTCTGCGAATAATGCTTCGTTCATAGTGGCAACGGAAAAACGTATGATTGGTTAGCGGCGCAAATGAAAACGGCACTGCATCTTATTCAGAAGCAGTGCCGTTTTGCAATAAATATACCCGAATTGAGCGGGGATTTATTCAGCTTCGACCACAACGGTAAAGTTCTGAATCACATCGACGTGCAACTGGCACTCAACGCTGAACTCACCGATAAAGCGGATCGGGCCATCAGGCAGGTTGATCTCGCTTTTGTTGATATCGCCACCGGCTTCTGCAATCGCAGTTTCCAGCTCGCGGACACCGACAGAGCCAAACAGCTTGCCTTCGTCACCGGCAACAGCAGTGATAGTCACAGAGCCAATCGCGGCAAGTGCAGCGGCACGCTTCTCAGCTTCAGCCAGAACCGCTGCAGCGTTAGCTTCCAACTCAGCGCGGCGCAGCTCGAACGCAGCAATATTTGCCTCTGTGGCAAAAACCGCTTTGCCCTGGGGAATCAGGTAATTGCGACCAAAACCAGACTTAACAATAGCCTTGTCACCAATAGTACCCAGCTTACCGATCTTTTCTAACAGAATGACTTCCATCTTACTATCCTCTTTTCATACTTGGCTCAAGAGTTGCGGTTTTTAAACGCCGCAAGTCTAGAGCGTAAATTCAATATGCTATCAACCAATCCAAGGCCAACCAGCACAGCACCTGTAGGACCGATAAAAAACAGTCCAAAGTACATTAATCCAAGCCAATGCACACCCCAGTTCATCAACGCCACACTTGAGTGAATCAGAGCCACGCCCGCAATCAACAGCGGCAGCGACATCAACTCAACCCAGGGCGTGTATTCACGGGGCAACGCCACACCGGCAACTACAATCGCAAACAAGATAACAGCTACCCGCTGCTCTAATCGAAAACCGTGGAATTCTTCGCGAAAACCGCCGGGATTAAATAACAGCGCCTGCCACCATCTCGCCACAAACAAACCACAAACCACAGTGAGAGCCACCATCCATGCCAACAACCCCAGCACAAATGTTCGGTCGGGAACCAGACTCAGCTCTTCCGACACACCGGCCTGTGCGCTCACTTGCGCAACCAGATCGGCAAACTCTGCAACCACTTGATCGACATCCCCACTGGCGACAACTCCGACAATCGAAACTGCGACAGCACTGGCAATGCCTGCTCCAATCAATGTCCACTGCCACGATACAGTCGTGCGTAAGATATTGGCCGCGACAACGATAACAATCAGTGCCGCGGCAGGAGCCAGCGTTAACAGCGGGCTCATAGTGCTGGTCAGGTAAAGTGCCAACCAGGGCAATAATGCCCAAAGTGCGACAATTAAACCTTCCGAGCTATTTTTGCGAAGCGTCACCAGACCAATACTGGCCGGGCTGATTATCGGCAGCAAACTGCCGAAAACCGCCACTCCACATGCCTGGGTACGCCCACGCATAATTAACTCAGCCAGGGCTCGCAAAGGGGTTAACCTCTAATTACTTGTGGCTATCGGTATACGGCAGCAGCGCAATGTAACGAGCGCGTTTAATCGCTTCCGACAACTCACGCTGATAGCGCGCTTTGGTTCCGGTGATACGGCTAGGAACAATCTTGCCGCTCTCGGAAACATAGCCTTTCAAAGTATCCAGATCTTTGTAGTCGATCTCAGGCGCACCTTCGGCACTGAAACGACAAAACTTTCTACGACGTACAAACTTAGCCATTATTCTTCTCCCTCGCTCTGCTCTACTTCAACTGATTCTTCTGCTGCTGCAGCATCTTCAGCCGCCTTGGCCTCATCGGCTTTAGCTTTGGCAGCGGCGCGACGTTCGCGGGCTTCCTTATCAGCTTTATCGGCATTTTCCGCTTTCATAATCGCCGATTCAGCTGTAATAGCTTCATCGCGACGAATAACCATACTGCGCAGTACAGCATCGTTATAACGGAAGGTTGAGTTGAGCTCGTCGAGAACATCCTGACCACATTCGACGTTCATCAAAATGTAGTGAGCTTTATGAATTTTGTTGATGGGGTAAGCCAACTGGCGGCGACCCCAGTCTTCCAGACGGTGAACTTTACCTTCGCCCGCTTCAATTGAAGCAGTGTAACGCTCGACCATACCTGAGACTTGCTCGCTCTGGTCCGGGTGAACCAGGAACACGATTTCGTAGTGACGCATTGTATCTCCTCGTGGGTTATGCAGTCTCCCATCAGTGCCATCTGGCTTCTGTGGTGAGACAAGGAGTGTCTGGAATCTTGAAAATAAACGACCCAGACGCTGTAAGGCGCGCTATTGTAGTGAGTTGAACTGCCGGTTGCAACCGACTTTTTCCGCGGACTTTAGCGACTTTTTTCGGATATCTTGGAGGCGTAAATAAGACTAAAAACCGAGCGCACATTGCTGCGCGGTTGAGCCAGAATGGCAGTGATCGCAATCTCTTCGCAGGCAACCAATATATGGAACACAATCACTGCCTGAAAAAACAGATCGGCGCCCATCAGGGTCAGTGCATAAAAGGCCGGCGCCATCAGCACCGCGGCGGTCTTGGCACTCAAAGTGTGGTAACTGGGGTACTCGCCAAACTTACTCAGCGCATGGGCCACCGGCACGACAAAAGCCAGTGTCGCCGCAAGCAGAAACCAGGCCTGTTTAACAAACACATCAGGCCAGACCCAATAGAGCCCCAACATCATACTGGCATAGGTAAGCACATCTCCCCAGCTGTCGAGCTTGGCACCGAGTTCAGACGTCTGATTCAGCTTGCGGGCCAGATAACCATCAAAAACATCGCTCAACAGTGATATCGCCAAAATCGCCAAAAACGCCTGCGGCAATCTCAGATAGGCCAGCGTCACCAGCACCGGCACCAACGCCAGCCGGGCGATGCTCAACATGTTGGGGATCGAAAATAACTTCGCTTTAGTCACATCTACCATCATCGGTTATCGCTGCAATTTAACTCACGCGCGTGTATCTAAACGTCATATCTAAAAGTAAGGGCTCAAGCTGAACTGTCCATCGAGCCCCAGAGATTAGCATAGTTAAAAAAACCTAAAAAATAGAAAAATCAACGCCCGCGTCGCTGACGCACAATTTCAAACAGACAGATACCGGTGGCCACCGACACGTTTAAACTGCTCACTTCGCCCGCCATCGGCAACTTCGCAAGATAGTCGCACTGCTTGCGGGTCAGCTGCCGGATACCCTTCCCCTCTGCGCCCATCACCAACGCTACCGGGCCGGTAAAATCGACATCATAGATAAACTGCTCCGCCTCACCGGCCGTGCCTGTCACCCAGACACCGAGCTGCTGAAGCTTCTCCAGCGTGCGGGTGAGATTGGTCACCATCACCAGCGGCACAGTCTCTGCTGCACCACAGGCCACTTTCTGCACCACCGGCGTCAGACCAACTGAATTATCCTTGGGCACAATCACGGCATGCACCCCCGCGCCATCCGCCGAGCGCATACAGGCGCCAAGATTATGCGGATCCGTCACCCCGTCGAGCACCAAAAACATCGCCTGACTACCCTGCTGACCGGCTAGCTCAAGGAGGTAATTTTCATCGTAGGTTTGCCCGGATTCACACAGTGCAATCACGCCCTGGTGACGGCCATCGACCTTATCGTCGAGGTTTTTCACCGTCGCCCACTGCAATGTCACGCCGTGCTGTTCCGCCAGCTTGTGAATCTTTTGCAAGCGATCGTCCTGGCGACCCCGCTGCACATGCAACTCGCGCACGCGCTGCGGTGCTGACTTGAGCATGGTTTGAACAGCGTGTATGCCGTAAATCCAATCCACTGCATTCCCCCGGTAGAGTGTCTATTGATTGCGCATTGTACTGGCTTTCGGCAGAATTCGAACATCATTCCTCCCAGCGACCGAAAAACTATGCCCCCGTCCGCCACACAAACCTGCCCCAGCGCCAACTTGCTGCGTCGCGTTGCCGCATTTATTTATGACGCCTTCCTGCTGTTCGCCATAACCCTGGCCTATGGCCTGCTGCTGCTGATCATCAAAATACTGTTTAACGGCACGCAGCAGATCGAAGAGATCCAGCCCGGACCGCTGCTGCAGTGGCTCAGCTTTGCCGGCTGGCTAATAGCCTTGATGGGCTACTACTATATCTGCTGGCGCAAACAGGGCCAGACGCTGGGCATGAAATCCTGGCGTTTACAACTCCAGCAGGTCGACGGCACTCTGGCCACACCTGAACAGTGTATTAAACGCAGTCTGCTGGCGACCCTGTCACTGGCTGTCGCCGGCATAGGCTATCTCTGGTGTCTGCTGCCGTCGACTCAGTTAAGACCCAGCCGAGCCTGCCTGCACGACATATACAGCGGCACAGAGGTGGTCGTGCTGCCAAAAGAGAACAAAAAGACACCCTGAGAGCATGACATAGACAAAACCCCAACTCGGGCAAAAGTCAATCCAACAAAAGAGCGCAATTATGGGCAACGAAAAAAATCTGATACTGGCTTTAGATCAGGGCACAACCTCTTCCCGAGCCATACTGTTTAGTCAGAACGTTGACCAAAGCTACGCCATCGTCGCGCAGGCGCAAAGCGAATTTGAGCAGCACTTCCCCAACTCAGGCTGGGTTGAGCACAATGCTGACGATATCTGGCGCACCTCAATCGACAGCGCAAAACAGGCTATTGCTCAGGCCGGCATCAGTGCCGAACAGATCGCCGCCATCGGTATCACCAATCAGCGAGAAACCACATTAATCTGGGACCGCCAGACCGGCGAGCCAATTCACCACGCTATCGTCTGGCAAGATCGTCGCACCGCCGAGCAATGCAACGCACTCAAGCGGCAAGGACTGGAAGAAATGGTCAGCAGCAAGACCGGATTATTGCTCGACCCCTACTTCTCCGCGACAAAAATTGCCTGGCTACTCAACAATGTACCCGGCGCCAGAGCGCGGGCCGAATCAGGTGAACTGGCTTTTGGCACCATGGACAGCTGGCTCCTGTGGAACCTCACCGAAGGCAAGAGCCACGCCACCGATGCCACCAATGCCTCGCGAACAATGCTTTACAACATCCATCAGGGTGAATGGGACGAAGAGCTGCTAAGCCTGTTTGATGTCCCGCGATCGCTGCTGCCTGAGGTAAAAGACTGCGCCGCAGAGTTTGGCAGCACCGGCCTGCTGGGAGGCAATATCGCCATTCTCGGCATGGCCGGTGATCAGCATGCCGCCATGCTGGGACAGGCCTGTTTCGAAACCGGTATGCTGAAATCCACCTATGGCACAGGGTGTTTTGCGCTACTCAATACCGGCAGTACCGTTGTCAGCTCAAAAAACCAACTGCTCACAACCATCGCCTACCAACTGAATGGCCAAACAACCTACGCACTGGAGGGCTCAATCTTTATTGCTGGCGCTGCCGTGCAGTGGCTGCGCGATGGCTTAGGCATTATCGATCAGGCCAGCCAATCTGGCGAGCTGGCCGAGACGGCTGACACCAACCAGCAGATCTACCTGATCCCAGCCTTTACCGGCCTCGGTGCCCCCTGGTGGGATGCCGATGCCCGCGGCGCCTTGTTTGGTCTGACCCGAGCAACCGGGCCGGCTGAAATCTCGCGGGCCGCGCTGGAGTCTGTCTGTTACCAAACTCTGGATCTGCTCAATGCGATGGTGGCTGACCTGGGTGCGGAAACCGATACAGTACTGCGGGTAGATGGCGGCATGGTAGCCAGCGATTGGACCATGCAGTGCCTTGCCGATATTTTACAGGCCCCGGTTGACCGCCCAGACATTACCGAGACCACCGCGCTGGGAGCGGCCTGGCTTGCAGGATCGCGAGCAGGCGTCTGGCCCGATCAGGCGGGTTTTGCGAAAAGCTGGAGACTGGATAAAAACTTTGCGCCGCAGATGTCGCCGCAATTGCGTGATAAAAAAGTGGCCGGCTGGGCACAGGCAGTTCAGCGACTGCTCGGCTAACCTGCCCGCCTTATTAAAAATAGCCCAACCGCCATACAAAAAACAATTGGAAGCAAGACCGCTAACAGCGGTGGAAACTGAAATACGACACTTAACGGACCGAGCATATCCTGAAAAATACGGAAGCTGATGCCAACCACAACCCCGATAAAAATCCGAAATCCCATCGTCGCATCACGCAACGGCCCAAACACAAACGAAATCGCCAGCACCACCAGACTAACAATCACCAGCGGCTGCAGCACCTTGCGCCAAAATGCCACCTCATAGCTGGCAGTATCAGTATTCTGTAGCTCGAGAAAACCAATATAGTTATACAGACTCTCTATCGACAGCGAATCTGCGGGAAGAATATTCAAAGTCAGCACATCGGGCGTTAACTCCGAGTCCCAGCGCCGGGTCACCTGCTTATCTTTCTCGGTGCGGTCTTCCAGAAATCGGGTTATCGAGACATTCTCTTCAATCCAATACCCCTCGCTGGCATTAAAGGTCGCCCGTGACGAAAAACTCGCCTCTTCAATCTGCCGATCATCCGTAAACCGATAACGCGTAACCCCATACAACACACCGCCGGGGAAAACCGCATTGAAGTGCATAAATTCATTGCCCTCACGATTCCACAACCCAGACGCAGAATCCTGCGCACTCTCGCCCTTGCGTAAATACTCACGCCGCCCCTCAGCGAGCTGATCTAAGTAGGGAGAAAAATACTCACCAATGGTCATCGCCAGAACAATAAAAACCAGCACCGGCTTAAGCACAAAACCAACAATTCGCAGCGGCGACACACCAGCCGCGCGCATCACAATGACTTCACTGTTGCCGGCCAGCAAGCCGAGACCGATCAAACAACCGATCAGCGAGGCAAAGGGAATATATTCGTAGATGCGCGACGGCAACAATGTCCCCACATAAATCAGCACATCAGCAAAGTGGTAATTTTGTCGCACATCGCCAGATTGATCGATAATCGCGCCAACCGAATCCAGCCCAACCAATACCAGCAGTGCCACTGCAATCGCAGCAAAAACGGTTATACCCACATGTCGTGAAAGGCGCTGCATCATGAGGCCACACCACTGTTGGCAACCGGCCTGGTTAGCCGCGTTTTTTTCGGGCCACCGGATCTCAGCAGTAACAACGCAATACCCAGATAAATGCCATGCACTGGCAACAGCGTCACGGCAGCGGGAACCGCACCGGATTCAATCGCTCCGCGCATCCCATTCAGGGCAACCAGATAGGTAAAATACAGCACAATCGCGGGCAACAATTTGCCATAGCGGCCCTGGCGATTATTGGTTCGACTCAACGGCACCGCCAAAATCGTGACCACAATCAACATCAGCGGAATAGACAGGCGCCACTGCAGCGTAGCCTGCAACTCCGGATCCGTTGAACCCAGCAACTGCTCAGTCGCCAACGCATCAATCTTGGTTTTGCCGGTCACTGGCTGCTTATCCTGAAGACGCGACCCGTACTGCTCAAAATAGGTAATCTGATAGTCATTCTGGCCGGGAACACCCTCGATGCGATAACCTTCATCCATCACCAGATAGCGATCGGAACTGCCCTCAGCCTGTTGTTGGCGACCTTTATCGGCAAGCACCAAAATCAAACGTCGATCTGAATTCTCTCGACTCCCCGTCGACATCGCCAAAAAAATATCATTCAACTCACGACCCTCAGTCACAGCTTCCGCATAGGTGACTCCCTGACCCTGAGACAATTGATAAAACTTTTTCGGCATCAATTTATCCAGTTCACTTCGCGCTTTCTCCGCCTCAAACATAGCTTCGGCACGCGCGTGGCCCGCTGGCGAAATCGACAGACTCAACCAGCCAGTGGCGACAGCAAACAGCGACGCCAAAATCAAGGCATAACCCATCAGGCGTTTTTCCGACACGCCGCAGGCACGCAACACACTCATTTCGTTCTGCACGTAGAGACGACCAAAGGAAAGCAATACCGCGAGGAAAAAGGCCAGTGGTAGCGTCAACTCGAGGAAACCGGGAATGCGGTAACCGATCATGGCAAAAATGGTATTCGGGTCCATATCGCCCGCCACCGCTTTGGCCAGATATTTGACAAAACGACCGCTCATCAACACCAACAGCAGGATCACGCAAACCGCCACTGTGGCAGAGAGAATTTCACGACAGAGGTAACGAAAAATAATCACTGGATGGGTGTATATCCCTTGGGTGTGGTGACGCAAGATGGTATTGTTTCGACCATTCTCACCTACAAAACAACAACTTTACGGACTGAACAATGGATTTTAATGCATCTTCAGCACAGCTGTTAAATATTAAAGCGGATTCTCTCATTCTCCCGACCGGCCCACAACTAAAAGACAGTGCTGCAGCACTGAATAGTTCCCTGGACGGCGCAATCTCCTCACTGATTAAAGCCGGTGATTTCAGCGGCAAGCTCGCCGAGACGCTAGTCATGCATATTCCCGGCGCCAGCGGCAAGCGGATTATCCTGCTTGGCACCGAGGGCGCAACAACTATCCAACAGCAGATTAAAGTGATTGAAGCCGGTGCCGCCGCGCTGCTGAAAACGCCAAGCGCAAAAGCCGTCTGGGTTGGAGAAGGACTCGGCGCAGACGCCGAGTGGGAAGCAGGCATTGTCTCGCGCTCAGTGCAAACTGCCAGCTACCACTACAGCCATGTCCCCAAAGGCCAGCAAAAAACTAAAACCATTAAATTGAAGACCCTCACTTACTGGGCGCCCGGCAAGTCAGAAGCCAGCGCAGCCAAAAAAGGCCTCAGCTATGGCGCCGCGGTGGGCAATGGCATGAATGCCGCAAGACAGCTGGGCAATCTGCCGGCCAATATCTGCACGCCGAGCTATCTCGCCAACCAGGCCAAAACTCTGGCCAAAGGCGTGGCAAAAGTCACCACCACAGTGCTCAGTGAAGCGCAGATGACAAAACTCAACATGGGTTCTCTGCTCTCGGTTAGCGCCGGCTCAGATCAGCCCGGACACCTTATTGTGATTAAATATTCCGGCGCCAAGGCCAGTGTTAAGCCGGTGGTTCTGGTCGGCAAAGCGGTAACTTTCGACACTGGCGGCATCAGTCTCAAGCCCGGCGGTGGTATGGACGAAATGAAATACGACATGTGTGGCGGCGCCTCGGTAATCGGCGTTATCAACGCCCTGATCGAAACCCAGATGCCAATCAACGTCGTCGGCATTATTCCCGCTGTTGAAAACATGCCCAATGGACACGCCACCAAACCTGGCGATGTCGTCACCAGCATGTCTGGTCAGACTATCGAAATTTTAAACACCGACGCAGAAGGCCGACTGATTCTCTGTGACGCACTCACCTACGCCGAACGCTTCAAGCCTGAAAGTGTCATTGACATCGCCACCCTCACCGGGGCAGTGATTGGCGCACTCGGCAAAGTGACTGCCGGCATGCTGTCGAACGATGACGAACTCGCCGAGCAGCTGCTCAGCAGCGGCACACGCAGTGGCGACCGCGCCTGGCGACTACCTTTGTGGGACGAATACGATGAGCTGCTGAAAAGCAACTTTGCCGACATGGCCAACATTGGTGGCCCTCAGGCAGGCACGATTACCGCAGCCTGTTTCCTGGCCCGCTTCACCAAAAAATATAAGTGGGCCCATCTCGATGTCGCCGGCACCGCCTGGGTATCTGGCGCCGCCAAAGGTGCAACCGGACGACCGGTTCCAATCCTGATGGACTACCTGCGCAGCAAAGCACAATAAACGTATCGTAAAAGCACAATATGACCAGTGTCTCTTTTTACAAGTTGTCGGGCGACCTCCAGGTTGCCCTGGCACTGGTGTGTCAGTTAACGCAAAAAGCCCTGAATGCCAAGCACCAGGTGTTATGTCTGGTGGCCGATACAGAAACAGCTGAGCAACTCAACAAAATGCTCTGGGACTTCCAGGCCAGTGCTTTTGTGCCACACGGCGTGGGCGCTGAAAACCATCCCGTTGCCATCACCGCAGACAGTGACCCCGGCGAACACCACGGCATTCTGATCAACTTGCAGCCGCAGATACCCACCTGGTTCAGTCGCTTCGAGCGGGTTATGGAAGTTATCTACCCGCAACCCGATTACGAACAGGCCAAGCGTGACAGCTTCACGTTTTACAAAGAGCGTGGCTATCCTTTAAGCTTCCACGATCTTACGGAAAAATTTAAACCCTGATGAGTGACAAAATCGAGCCCACCAGCGACCTTGCCAACCTCGAAGAACTGCTCGACGACCTCTATTCCCTGCACGACAACCTGCTCTCCAAAGCCGCTGACAAGGCCAGCAGCAAAACAAATCTAACCTTGCCTGGCAGCCTCTCTGAAGATCATGCCAACAGCATTGAAGTACCCATTCCAAGTGATGTAGTCGATCGGGAAATTGACGAAGAGCGTAAACTGCTGGAACAGTTTAACCAGGCACAGCAGCATCTTTTCGACCAACACAGCGCCCCGCAAACAGCAAATGACACCCAGATAAACGCCATCGTCAACAAACTGATGAACAAAATACGTCCGCGAGTCGACCAGCTTTTGCGCGACAAGATTCGCACCATGGTGCGTGAGCGATTTAATCGCCAGGACCAGTCCAATCGCGACAGTTAATCATCGCAGCGCTAGCGGCAGACGCCGTCAACACCTATAATCTTCAGCTACAAAAATGACCTTCAAAATGGATAACCGAGCCCACTAATGGAAAAAACATTCCACCCCCAAGACATCGAAAGTAAATGGTACAAAACCTGGGAAGAGCGCGGTTACTTTGCCCCCAGCGGTGAGGGGGAGTCCTACAGCATTGTTATTCCACCACCCAATGTGACCGGCAGCCTGCATATCGGCCATGCGTTGCAGCACGGCATTATGGATGCCCTGACCCGCTATCAGCGCATGAAAGGCAAAAACGCACTCTGGCAAGTGGGAACCGATCACGCCGGCATCGCCACACAGATGGTTGTCGAGCGCAAACTCGCCAGCGAAGAGCAACCAGGTCGCGAAGCGCTGGGGCGTGAAAAATTTATCGAAAAAATTTGGGAGTGGAAAGAAGAGTCCGGCGGCACCATTACCCAACAGATGCGTCGTCTCGGCAATTCCGTCGACTGGGAAACCGAGCGCTTCACCATGGACGACGGTTTCTATAACGCTGTGCAGGAAGCCTTTGTGCGCCTGCACAATGACGGCCTGATCTATCGTGGCAAGCGACTGGTTAACTGGGACCCAAAACTGCACACCGCCATCTCGGATCTTGAAGTCGAAAATCGCGAAGTCAAAGGCAAGATGTGGCACCTGCGTTACCCGCTGGCCAATGGCGCAACAACCGCTGATGGCAAAGATTATATTGTGGTCGCCACCACGCGCCCTGAGACCATGCTCGGCGACACCGGCGTAGCCGTTAATCCGGACGACCCTCGCTATAAAAACCTGATTGGCCAGTTTGTGGAATTACCTTTGCTGGGCAGGCTAATTCCAATTGTTGGCGACGACTACGCCGACATGAAAAAAGGCACCGGCTGCGTCAAGATCACTCCAGCACACGACTTCAATGACTATGAAGTCGGACAGCGCCATCAGCTACCGATGATCAATATTCTCACCACCAATGCCGATATTCGTCAGAGTGCTGAATGCGTCAACAGCGATGGCAGTGACAACGATGACATCGACAGCACCCTGCCGGAGAAATATCGCGGCATGGAACGCTTCGCCGCACGTCGTGAAATCGTCGCCGACTTTGAAACGCTGGGGCTGCTGGAAAAAATTGAAGAAAACGACATGACCGTGCCCTATGGCGATCGCGGCGGCGTGGTGATCGAACCGCTGCTGACCAACCAGTGGTATGTTGATGCAAAGAAATTGGCCGGCCCAGCCATCGAAGCAGTCGAAGATGGGCGCATTAAATTTGTTCCGCAGCAATATGAAAACATGTACTTCTCCTGGATGCGCAATATTCAGGACTGGTGTATCTCACGCCAGCTTTGGTGGGGCCATCAAATTCCCGCCTGGTACGACGACGCCGGCAAAGCCTACGTCGGCAAAAGCGAAGCCGATGTGCGCACCAAATACAATCTGGGCGACATCGCCCTCAAACAAGATGAAGACGTGCTGGACACCTGGTTCAGCTCTGCTCTGTGGACCTTTGGCACCCAGGGCTGGCCAGAACAGACCGAGCGCCTGAAAACCTTCCACCCCACCGATGTGCTGGTCACCGGTTTCGATATTATTTTCTTCTGGGTAGCCCGCATGGTGATGATGTCCATGCACCTGATCAAAGATGAAAATGGCGAGCCCGAAGTCCCGTTTAAAACGGTCTATGTCACCGGCCTGATCCGTGATGAGACCGGACAGAAAATGTCCAAGTCCAAAGGCAATGTACTCGACCCACTCGACATGATCGATGGTATCGATATCGAAGCGCTTCTGGAAAAACGTACCGGCAACATGATGCAACCCCAGCTGGCGCAAAAAATTGCCAGCCGCACCCGCAAACAGTTTCCCGAAGGCATTGAACCGCACGGTTCAGACGCCCTGCGCTTCACCCTCTGCGCACTGACCTCCACTGGCCGCGATATCAATTGGGATATGAAGCGCCTGGAAGGCTACAGAAACTTCTGCAACAAAATCTGGAACGCCTCGCGCTATGTGTTGATGAACGCGACCGGCGAGCAAGGCAATCTTGACTGCGGCCAGGACAACGCCAATGACTACCAACTAACGCTGGCGGATCGCTGGATTATTTCGCGCCTGCAAACAGCGGAAAGTGACGTCACAGCCGCCATCGAGAACTACCGATTCGACCTCGCCACTCAGGCGCTCTATGACTTTATCTGGAACGAATACTGCGACTGGTACCTGGAACTGTCCAAGCCCGTGCTCTGGGACGAGAATGGCGACCCAGCCATTCAAAAAGGTACTCGCCGCACACTGGTGCGTGTGCTTGAAGCGATCCTGCGACTGGCGCACCCAATGCTGCCATTTATTACCGAAGAAATCTGGCAGAGCATCGCCCCACTGGCCGGCATTGAACTCAATCCCGACGGCGACACGATTATGCTGCAACCTTTCCCGGTGGCCGATAACAGCCAAGTCGATCAGGCCGCGATTGACGATATCGAATGGGTTAAACAGGTCGTTGTTGGTGTGCGCAATATCCGCGGCGAAATGAATATCTCTCCCGCCAAAGCGCTGCCGATCTTTATTGCGCATGGCGACAGCACCGACAAGCGTCGTCTCGATGAAAACCGTCAGTTCCTCAGCAAGCTCGCCAGTCTCGAGTCGATTACCTGGCTCGACAATGCCAGTGATGCACCGCTCTGCGCCACAGCGCTGGCCGGCGATCTGGAAATTCTCGTGCCGATGGCCGGCTTGATTGACGTTGACGCCGAGCTGGCCCGTCTCGATCGCGAGATCGAAAAAATTTCTATCGAAGTCAAAAAGCTCACAGGCAAACTCAGCAATGCTAAGTTTGTCGACAACGCACCGGCAGAGGTCGTTGCCAAAGAGCGTCAAAAGCTGACTGACTTTGAAAGTTCTCTGACGCAACTAAACGAGAAACGCAACGCTATTTCCGAGATGGCCTAGCCCTACAACAAAGAGCACTTCCATGGCCCAAAATCTCAACCCCCAGCAGCAGGCGGCGCTGAAGTATATCGATGGCCCACTGCTGGTGCTGGCCGGTGCCGGCAGTGGCAAAACCAGCGTTATCACCCGCAAAATTGCCTATCTCGTCGAAGACTGCGGCATTCCCGCGCGCAATATTGCAGCGGTGACATTTACCAACAAAGCCGCCCGGGAAATGAAAGCGCGAGTAGGCAAACTGCTGCCTTCAGATAAAGCTCGCGGTTTGACCGTATCCACTTTCCACAATCTCGGTCTGACTATTATTCGCAGCGAAATTAAAACCCTCGGGTTTAAAGCGGGCTTCTCGATTCTCGACCAAGAGGACTGCCGCAACCTGCTTAAAGAATTAATGGTGCGCCACAGCGAGCTCGACGAAAAACTGATCGACACGGTGCAAAACAGCATCTCCAATTGGAAAAACGGCCTGCTCGACCCAGGTCACGCCAGCAGCAGAGCCGAGAGCAGCGGCGAACAGGGCATCGCACTGTTATATGAGCGTTATCAGCGCGCGCTAAAAGCGTACAACGCGGTTGATTTTGATGACCTGATTATGACTCCGGTGCTGTTGTTCCGCGACCACCCTGAAGTGCTCGCCAAATGGCAGCGACGCATACGCTATCTGTTGGTAGATGAATATCAAGACACCAACCTCGCCCAGTACGAGCTGGTCAAGACCCTGGTTAATGAAAAACAGGCACTCACCGTGGTCGGCGACGATGACCAGTCAATCTATGCCTGGCGCGGCGCACGCCCGGAAAATCTGATGCAACTGCAGGAAGATTTTCCCGGCCTCAATGTAATTAAGCTCGAACAAAACTATCGCTCTACCGGGCGCATCCTCAAAGCCGCCAACACCTTGATCGACAACAACCCCCACCTGATCAGCAAAGCACTGTGGAGTGAACTCGGCTACGGCGATCCACTGCGCTTTATTACCAGCGACAACGAAGAAAGTGAATGCGAGCGTGTGGTCAATGAAATTATTGATATGCGTCTTAAGCGGCGCTGCAAATACAGCGACTTCGCCGTTCTCTATCGCGGCAACTATCAGGCCAAGTTGGTCGAAATCAAGCTGCAGGCACAGAGCATCCCCTACGAAATAACCGGCGGGCAAAGCTTCTATGCCAAAACCGAAATCAAAGATGTGATGGCCTACCTGCGCCTCATTGTTAACCCCGATGACGACAACGCTCTGCTGCGCATTATTAACACGCCACGGCGTCAGATCGGCCCCACCACCTTGGAAAAACTCGGTGAGTACAGCAACAGACGCAACCTCTCACTCTATGACGCAATCGATGAAGTCGGCCTCAGCGCCAGCGTGCCCGCCGCCAATCTGGAGCGACTCAAACGCTTTAAACACTGGATGCAAAACGTCCAAAAAAGCGCCTACAACGGCAACTCGATCGATGCCATCAATGAAATGCTCGACGACGCCGACTATCTCGGCTGGCTGCACCAAAATGCCAGCAGCGACCACGTTGCGCAAAAGCGCTGGGAAAACGTGCAGTTTTTGCTCAACCAATTAGCCAAAGTATTAAAGAACGATGACAGCGCGGAAGACAGCGGCGACAGCAAAATCGAAAACGCCATCGCCAAATTGATCCTCAGAGATATCCTCGATCGCGAAGAGGAAGAATCAGCCGACGACAAAGTCCAGCTGCTCACCCTCCACGCCGCCAAAGGTCTGGAATTTCTGCATGTATTTATGATCGGCATGGAAGAAGAAATCCTGCCCCATCGAAACAGCGTCGAAAGTGATCAGATCGAAGAAGAACGCCGCCTTGCCTACGTTGGCATCACCCGCGCACAGCGTACCTTAACCATGACCAGCGCCCGACAGCGCACCCAGTTTGGCGAAACATCAGCCACCACACCCAGCCGATTTATCGACGAACTACCAAAAGACGATTTAATCAGAATTGGCGGCGGCGAGCCGATCAGTGAAGAAGAAAACAAAGCCAAGGGCGAGGAATCATTGGCGGCGCTGAAATCGCTGTTTGGGTAAGTTACGCGCTACTCTTCTAACCTACCCTGTCACTCCAAGGCGACGTTACGCCCTCCTGGATATCACGATCACCTCTGGCGATCCCTTCCAAAATCCGCATCCGTCGCTGTTGGAACTCATAGCCTGCAATATCCACCAGATAGGCTGAAGGCTGTCCATACTAGGCAATCAAAATGGGTTGTTTTGAGGCATGCAGCTCAGAGAGAGTTTTGGTTGCGTGGCGTTTAAGGCTTGTAACCAATTCAACTTCCATATTATGACCTCCATCAAGTGACATTGAAGTATCGCTTATTGTAGGGAGACACAATTTTGTTGGGTGGTAGTGGCGGCTTTCGGCCAATAGCGGACATTTGCGGCTAACCTGAGAACGATCGAAAATAGACACCAAATCTCTGATAACCATAGTCAACAAATCACAAAGTTTCAGAAAAATTGAATTTTAAAAAAAAGCGACGACGTGGCGGTGTTTTCCCCCAATTTGTATGGATATGAGTTTTTATTTTACTTGGTTTAGTTGTAGCAAATGAGCGGGGCTTGGATACGATCTTTCGACGTCACTCAGGATGACACCTTGGGAACTCTAACGGGACGAGGATACAGTTTCTGTCGAGGTGACAGATTAAAGACCGTTGTTTACGCGGATGCGGAGTTCTTTGCCTGGCTTAAAATACGGGACATATTTTCCACTCAGACTGACTGCATCGCCGGTCTTGGGGTTGCGGCCTACACGCGGGGCGCGGTAGTGAAGTGAGAAGCTGCCAAATCCGCGAATTTCGGTGCGCTGATTGGTGACCAGAGCATGAGCCATGCGCTCCAGAATCATTCGTACAGCCAGTTCAACATCCTTGGGTGGAAGCTGGTCTTGGCTGGCGGCAATTTTTTCAATCAATTCTGATTTGGTCATGGGTTATTTAGTCGTGTTTGTTTACTGCAGACGGCCGGGCTTGGCGTGCCTTTAATCTTGATTAGTCTTTGATTTTATTGAAGTTTTGAATTTATACAAGCAAAATTTCGCTGAAAGGGGTTTTTCGGACGATAAAAAAGGGTGGAAAGCCACCCTTTTTTATACTGATGTCACAAAACGCTGAATATTACTTATCCATCTGCGCTTTGATCAGGTCACCAATTGTCGTTGGCGCGCTGGTGTCAGCTTCAGTCTTACGATGAGCTTTAACCACTGCTTTTTCGTCAGCAGCATCTTTCGCCTTAACGGACAGGCTGATTACGCGTGTCTTGCGGTCGACGTTGATCACCTTGGCTTCGATTTCCTGGCCTTCCTGCAGCTCGTGACGAGCATCTTCTACCTTTTCACGAGATAGCTCAGAGGCTTTCAGATAACCTTCGATATCGTTGCCAAGATCGACTGTGGCACCTTTGGCATCAACTTCTCTAACAATGCCTTTGACGATTGCGCCTTTGTCATTGTCGGTTACGAAGTTGCCGAACGGATCGTCAGACAGCTGCTTGATACCCAGAGAGATGCGCTCGCGCTCTGCATCGATGCTGAGTACAACTGTTTCAACTTCTTCGCCTTTCTTGAAGTTGCGAACCGCTTCTTCACCGGTTTCGTTCCAAGAGATATCAGACAGGTGAACCAGTCCGTCAATGCCGCCATCGAGTCCGATAAAGATACCGAAGTCAGTGATGGATTTGATCTTGCCGGAAATCTTGTCGCCTTTAACCATAGTGGTGGCAAAGTCGTCCCAAGGGTTGGTGTGACACTGCTTGATGCCCAGTGAGATACGACGACGTTCTTCGTCGATATCCAGAACCATAACTTCAACTTCGTCACCCAGATTAACGATCTTAGATGGGTGAACATTTTTGTTGGTCCAATCCATTTCAGAAACGTGTACCAGACCTTCAACACCGTCTTCCAGCTCGGCAAAACAGCCGTAGTCTGTCAAGTTGGTGATCTTGGCTTTAGCACGCGCGCCTTCAGGGTAACGACCTTTGATGTCGCCCCAAGGATCTTCGCCCATCTGCTTCATGCCCAGCGATACGCGGTTGCGCTCGCGGTCAAACTTGAGGACTTTAACGTCAATTTCGTCGCCAACATTGATCATTTCGGAAGGATGCTTGATGCGCTTCCAAGACATGTCAGTAATGTGCAACAGGCCATCAATTCCACCCAGGTCAACGAACGCACCGTAATCGGTCAGGTTCTTGACAACACCCTTGAGTGATGAGCCCTCTTCGAGGTTGGCCAGCAGCTCTTCACGCTCTACAGAGTTTGCACTCTCCATCACGGCACGGCGGCTGACAACAACGTTGTTGCGCTTGGGGTCGAGTTTGATAACTTTAAATTCTAATTCGATGTTTTCAAGGTGAGTGATCTCACGCAGTGGGCGAACATCAACCAGTGAACCTGGCAGGAACGCACGCAGGCCGCGTACATCAACTGTAAAGCCACCTTTAACCTTGCCGCTGATAATACCGATAACCACTTCGTCTGCCTTATGAGCAGCTTCGAGTTCGATCCAGGATTCAGCGCGGCGGGCTTTTTCACGGGAAAGCTTGGTTGCACCAAAGCCATCTTCAACGGCTTCGAGAGCGACCTGAACTTCATCGCCTACAGCAACTTCAAGTTCGCCTTTCTCGTTATAAAATTGGTCTAGGGGAATAACGCCTTCAGACTTCAGTCCAGCGTGGACTGTAACCCAGTCTTTATCGATGTCGATAATTACGCCAGTGATAATGGCGCCTGGATTCATCTCAACGGTCTTGAGACTTTCTTCAAATAGTTCTGCGAAATTTTCGCTCATGGGGAGTACCTGAGGTTTGACAGAGAGTCGACAGAAGACGTGCTAGCGCCGCTCTCTTTTTTCCACGTGGCCAGTTTACGCGGGTCAGTTAAAATTAAGGCCTACAGCAATATTGTGCTGGCGATTGCTGCAGTGCCCAGTGGTAAAACAGTTTTTACGCTAGTTTGTCACCTGACTGGACAACTTAAAGCCCTTAACAGCCAGAATATTCAACAGCGTATCTGTAACGTCTTGAATCGACATGTCCGATGTATCTATCTCGATTGCGCCCTCGGCGGGTCGCAATGGAGAGGCGTCTCGGCTCATGTCGCTTTCATCTCGTGAGCGTACCTGCTCCACGAGGGCCGGCAGACTAACATCTTCACCTTTGGCAATCAACTCTTTATAGCGCCGACTGGCGCGCTCTTCAGCGCTGGCGGTGAGGTAAATCTTGAGCTCTGCAGCGGGAAAAACCTCGGTGCCCATATCGCGCCCATCAGCAACCAATCCTGGCGTCCGGGCAAACATTCTCTGGCGGTTGAGCAACGCCCCTCGAACCGCGGGAAACTGTGCCACTTGTGAGGCCAGCAAACCGGTCTCTTCGGTACGCAGTTCGCGGCTGACGTCTTCGCCCTCAAGAACCGTTTTAAACTGTCCGTTGTCGCCGGTAATAAAATTAATGTCCATGTGCTCTGCGAGCGCACTCAGGCCATTTTCGCTGGTGATGCTGACATTATGGCGTTTGGCCGATAGCCCGAGTAGTCGATAGAGTGCGCCGCTATCAAGATAATAGAAGCCAAGTTTTTTCGCGATAATTCGACTGATGGTTCCTTTTCCGGCACCACTTGGACCATCGATGGTGATTACAACGGGCTGTTTGTAGGCGGCCATTTAAGACTCCACGGTGTCTATGTCAATGGCCAAGCCGATTGCAGCTGCAAGATCGACAAATCCAGGAAACGAGGTAGCAACGTTGTTGCACTCGAGAATAGTAATCTTGCCTGATGCGCGCAAACCGGCAATCGCAAAAGCCATGGCAATACGGTGATCGTCATGGCTGTGTACTGTGCCGCTGCCGAGTTGGCCACCCTGAATGCGGATGCCGTCTGCAGTTGCCTGAGCGTCGATGCCCAATGTCACCAGGCCGTCTGCCATGCTCTGAATGCGGTCACTTTCTTTTACGCGCAGCTCTTCGGCGCCGGTCAATACGGTTTCGCCCGACGCACAGGCGGCGGCAACAAACAGCACCGGAAATTCGTCAATGGCTAGTGGCACCTGACTTTCGGGGATTGTCACGCCGCGCAGTTCGGCATGACGTACACGAATATCGGCAACTGGCTCACCGCCGACTTCACGCTCATTGGAGAGTTCAATGCTGGTGCCCATCTGCCGCAAAATATTAATCACACCAATGCGGGTGGGGTTGACGCCAACATGACGCAGGGTGATATCTGATCCGGGCGTGACAGCAGCGGCGACCATGAAGAAGGCGGCAGAGGAAATATCGGCAGGCACATCAATTCGCGTTGCCTTGAGTGAGCCACCGCCCACCAGTGATGCGCGATTTCCGTCACTGGTTACCGGATAGCCAAAGCCACGCAGCATCCGCTCACTGTGGTCGCGGGTCGGGGCTGGCTCCGCAGTTGAGGTCTCTCCCTCGGCGTAGAGACCGGCGAGCAAGACACAGGATTTAACCTGGGCGCTGGCCATTGGCATGTCGTAGTGGATCGCGTGAAGTCTGTTGCCACCTTTAATACGCAACGGTGGTTTGCCACCGGGTGCAGCTTCAATCACTGCACCCATCTCTGCCAACGGATCGGCAACCCGAGCCATTGGGCGGCCAGTTAGTGAGGCATCGCCGGTGAGCTCCACATCAAAGGGTTGGCCGGCAAGCAGACCACTGAGCAGACGCATTGAGGTGCCTGAGTTGCCTAAATAAAGTGGTTTGGCTGGCGCTTTTAATCCGTGCAGACCGACGCCGTGAATAACTACACGCCCCTGATCTGGTCCCTCAATGAGCACTCCCATATCGCGGAATGCCTGCAGTGTTGCCAAGCTGTCTTCACCCTCGAGAAATCCGGTGACTTCGGTCATGCCGTCGGCAATTGAGCCAAGCATAATTGAACGGTGCGACATGGACTTGTCACCTGGCACGCGAATATCGCCACGTGCAACGCCGCCTGGGGAGACTGCGTAATTTATTATTTTTTCTGACATAGGTTTCTTCGAAGCCTTGGTTTCAATGAGTTTCCCAAAATGGTTACGCGCATCACGCGCTCTGGTGAAGACATCCATAAGATAGGTGCCATCGCCATTGTCTATCGCACTGCGCATCTGACCGAAGTCGGTCATAATCTGATCAAGCACAGAGAGAATCGCCTCGCGATTGGCCAGGGCAATATCGCGCCACATAATCGGGTCGCTGGCAGCAATGCGGGTAAAGTCGCGAAATCCGCCGGCGGCATAGCGAAAGATTTCACGGTTTTCACGCATACCGGCGAGGGTGTCGACCAGTGAATAAGCGAGAAAATGGGGTAGATGGCTGGTGGCGGCAAGCACTTCATCGTGCTCTTTAATGTCCATACAGGAGACAACTGCACCGACTTCCTGCCAGAGTTTTTCAACGCGTTCGATATGCTCGGCACCGGATCTCGGGTGAGGGGTCAAAATCACCCGATGATCGACAAACAGATCGGCTTTGGCCGCCGTGACGCCGCTTTTTTCCGAGCCTGCGATCGGGTGTCCGGGCACCAGCTGAGCAGGTAATTCTCCGTAAATTTCTTGTGCAGCGAGGACCACGCTGCCTTTCACACTGGCCACGTCGGTAATGGTCACCTGATCGGAGAGCAGCTGGCGACACTGTTCAAGGATCGCCGGCACAGTGAGTGTTGGCACTCCGATCAAAACGATATCATCGGCACCCAACTGCGGCGCAATAGCGGCCAGGTCAGTTTCCGCTCGGTCAATAATCGACTGTTCAAGGGCCAGTTCCAGCGTTGAGGCGCGCCGTGAGATGCCCACCACTTGGTGAGCCAAACCCGCGTTGCGTGCAGCCAGCGCCAGGCTCGAGCCGATCAGCCCGAGTCCGATAACAACCAGGCGATTGATCACCGGTTGTGTTGTTTGAGCGTTATCCAGCATGTCACGTCACAGTTATAAAAAAGACTAAAACAGATTGAGCGCAGGGTTACAGCACTGCGCGCGGATAGGATCCCAGCACCTTGAGTTCAGCCACGCTGGGAGCCAGCTCGGCGAGTACAGCCGCAGCAGCCGGGTCTTCAACATGTCCGGAAAAGTCGATAAAGAAGATGTAGGACCACTTGCTATTGCGCGAGGGTCGCGACTCGAGACGAGTCATGTCCACGTTGTGCTTGCGGAAAGGCTCCAGCAAATCGTGCAAGGCACCGGGACGATTGTGCACAGACACCACCAGCGAGGTCTTATCGTCACCGCTGGGCGGTACATCTTCGCGACCGATAATCAAAAAACGCGTAGAGTTGTCGGGTCGATCCTCAATTTTTTCCCACAGTTTTTCAAGCTTGTACAGTTCACAGGACATATCGCCGGCAATCGCTGCGGAGTTCCATTCACCCTGCACTCGTCGCGCTGCTTCGGCATTGCTGCTGACCGCTACACGCTCAATATTCGGGTAGTTGGAATCCAGCCATTTGCGGCACTGAGCCAATGACTGGGCGTGGGAATAAACCCGGGTGATATTATCTTTATTGGTGCTGGGGCCAATCATAAAGTGCTGATGGATACGCAACTCCACCTCGCCACAGATTTTGACCTCGGAATCGATAAAGCTGTCCAGGGTATGACTCACCACACCTTCAGTGGAGTTTTCTACTGGCACCACGCCGTAGTTGCATGATTCAGCCAAAACATCGCGGAACACCTCGTCAATGGCCGCTTTGGGAACGGTCACCGCAGAGTCGCCGAAGTGTTTAAGGGTGGCCTCCTGAGTGAAGGTGCCCTCGGGCCCAAGAAAAGCCACTTTGATCGGCTTTTCAAGCGCCAGACAGGCTGACATGATCTGGCGGAACAGCCGTGCCATCTCTTCATTGCCGAGGGGCCCGGTGTTTTTCTCCATCACCGCACGCAGCACCTGAGCTTCGCGTTCAGGCCGGTAATAGCTCTCATCGCCCTGCTGCTTTTTGATCTTGGCCACGTCCTGTGCACAGCGCGCACGGGCACTGATGTTTTCCATGATCTGCTTATCTATGGCATCAATTTTATTGCGTAGCTCGAGAAGCGGGTTTTTCTCTGTCATGGTCCAGCCTTAATCCTCAGCGCCCTGATCTGCAGTATCGTCTGCAATGAATTCCTCTTCTTCAGGCTCGGCAATGCGTGCCAACCTGACCAGATTTTCATCGACTTTCAGGCGGATAATACGCACACCCTGGGTGTTGCGCCCGACCACCGAAATCTCATCACCTCGCGTTCGCACCATCGTGCCCTGATCAGAGATCAACATGATCTCATCACCGGCGAACAGCTGTGTTGCACCAACCAATGGGCCGTTGCGCTCGCTGGCCTGGATCGCGATCATGCCTTTACCTCCGCGACCTTTGGTTGGGAACTCATCAACTTTGGTGCGCTTGCCATAGCCGTTTTCACAGACCGTCAACAGGAAGCCATCCTCTTCTGGCACGACCATGGATATCACACTCTGACCCTCGGGCAGGCGCATACCGCGCACACCTTTTGAGACACGCCCCATTGGCCGGGCATCGGTGCTGGCAAAACGCACTGCCTTACCCTCGGAGCTGAACAACATAATGTCGCTGTTGTCATCGATAATTGCGGTGTCGACCAGATGGTCGCCTTCGACCAGATCAACCGCACGCAAGCCGACGCTGCGCGGACGGGAATACTGGTCCAGCGAGGTTTTCTTAACCGTGCCATTGGCAGTCGCCATAATCACATATTTGTCCGCGCTGTACTCTTCCACTGGCAGGATTGAGCTGATGCTCTCACCTTCATCCAGCGGTAACAGATTGACCACTGGGCGGCCGCGGGAGTTACGGCCGGCGACCGGGATCTGATAGACCTTAAGCCAGTAAACCTTGCCAAAATTGGTAAAGCAGAGAATCGTGGCGTGGGTGCTGGCGACCAGCAGATGTTCAACAAAGTCTTCATCTTTTACCGCAGTGGCCGACTTGCCCATGCCGCCGCGACGCTGCGCCTGATAATCACTCAGGGGCTGGGTTTTAGCATAGCCGCCATTGGAGATAGTCACCACGCGATCTTCTTCGGTGATCAGCTCTTCCACGGTAAGGTCGTGCTGAGACTCAACAATTTCTGTGCGGCGCTCATCGCCAAACTCTTCGATAACCGCCTCAAGCTCTTCACGGATCACGGTCATCAGACGCACGAGGTCACCGAGAATGTCCTGATACTCGGCAATCTCTTCCAGCTTGACGGCGAACTCTTCGATGATCTTGCCGGTTTCCATACCGGTGAGACGATGCAGTCGCAGCTCGAGAATATCTTTGGCCTGTTCTGGAGACAGATAGTACTGGCCGTCTCGCAGACCATATTGCTCTTCCAGCCACTCGGGGCGTGTCGCCTCGGCGCCGGCACGATCGAGCATCTGAATAACAGTGCCAGGATCCCAGCCACGCGCCACCAACGCTTCACGGGCTTCCGTGGCAGTCGGAGACTGTTTGATCAACGCAATCACTTCATCGATGTTGGCCAGCGCAATCGCAAAGCCTTCCAAGGTATGGGCGCGCTCGCGAGCCTTTTTCAGCAGATAGATGGTTCGGCGTGTCACCACTTCACGGCGGTGGCGCAAGAAGGCTTCAATCAATTGCTGCAGGTTGAGAATCTTCGGCTGACCATCGACCAGTGCCACGACATTGATACCAAACACACTCTGCAACTGAGTCTGCGCGTACAGATTGTTCAATACCACTTCACCGACGTCGCCGCGCTTGATCTCAATCACCACGCGCAGGCCGTCTTTATCTGATTCATCACGCAGCTCTGAGATACCTTCGAGCTTCTTCTCTTTGACCAGCTCGGCAATGCGCTCAATCAAGCGCGCCTTGTTAAGCTGGTAGGGAATTTCAGTGATAATAATGGTTTCACGGCGAGTCTTTTCGTTGACCTCGACACTGGCTTTGGCACGCACATAGATGCGCCCGCGACCGGTGCGATAAGCCTGAATAATGCCCGCTTTACCATTGATTATGGCGCCGGTGGGGAAGTCAGGACCGGGAATATACTCCATCAATTCATCGACAGTGATATCCGGGTTGTCCACCATCGCCAGACAACCTTTAACGACTTCCGTCAGGTTGTGAGGCGGAATATTGGTCGCCATACCCACTGCAATGCCGGAGGAGCCATTGACCAACAGGTTGGGGATACGGGTCGGCAGCACGTGGGGAATCTGCTCAGTTTCGTCATAGTTGGGGACGAAATCGACGGTTTCTTTTTCCAGATCTTCGAGCAGAGCATGGGCGATCTTGGTCATGCGAATTTCGGTGTATCGCATTGCCGCAGCGGAGTCACCGTCGACCGAACCAAAGTTGCCCTGCCCATCGACCAGCATATAGCGCAGCGAGAACGGCTGGGCCATCCGGACGATGGTTTCATAGACCGCAGAATCACCGTGAGGGTGATACTTACCAATCACGTCACCGACCACACGGGCAGATTTTTTGTAGGCCTTGTTCCAATCATTGCCGAGTTCGCTCATGGCAAACAGGGCTCGCCTGTGCACAGGCTTGAGCCCGTCGCGAACGTCAGGCAGTGCACGTCCGACAATCACACTCATGGCATAAGCCAGATAGGACTGTTTGAGCTCGTCTTCGATATTTACTGGAACAATTTCTTTTGCTAGATCACCCATAAGTTTCTGTCGTGCCCTAAAGTGTTATCGCTATTATTCTGGAGCCGTGAACGACTGCTGTAGAGCAATCCGGCCGGCCTGTTATCAGCCCCTAAAAGAGGCCTTTTTTAAGCCTTGAATTCTACCACAGGTTTACCCCCAAAGGGTCTCTTTTATTGCCCTGAAAGTCTCTCCAGGGCTTAAACCACGGCGAAAAGCGGGTATACTCCGATCACTCGTTCAGGAGGCTACATGCAGCCAACAAAAATCGATTTACTTATCAATGCCCGATGGATTATTCCGGTGGTTCCGGAAGCTGCGGTTTTTGAAAACTGCGCCCTGGCCGTCGACCGTCAGCGGATTGTCGGCATCTATCCTCAGGCTGAAGCAAAACTGAAATTCATCGCTGATTCAGTGGTCAACCTGGCCGACCATATGCTTATACCAGGGCTGGTGAATGCCCATGGACATGCCGCGATGAGTCTGCTGCGCGGCTATGCAGATGACCTGCCGCTCAAACCCTGGTTGGAGGAGCACATCTGGCCAGTTGAGGGCCGCATGATGAGTGAACAATTTGTCGCTGACGGCACCGATCTGGCAATAGCCGAGATGATCACAACCGGCACCACCTGTTTCGCCGATATGTACTTCTTCGCCGACCGCATCGCCGAACAGGTTCAACGCAGCGGTATCCGCAGTCAGGTGGGTTTTACCGTGTTCGATTTTGCCACCGCCGGAGGCAAGGATCCCGACGACTATATCCACAAGGGATTGCGACTACGCGACACGTATAAAGGCAATGATTTAATCAAGATTGCCTGTGCGCCCCATGCGCCCTATACCGTGGGCGACGAAACCCTGCGCCGCATCGCCACCTATGCCAACGAACTGGATATGGCGGTTCATATCCACTGTCATGAGACAGCTCAGGAAGTGAGCGACTCACTGCAGCTTTACAGTTGTCGGCCTCTACAGCGGCTCGAAGATCTCGGCGTGTTGCTGCCACAGACTCAGCTGGTGCATATGACTCAGATCGGCGATAACGATATTCGCCTGATTCAGGAAAACAACTGTCACGTCGTTCACTGCCCGGAATCCAACCTCAAACTCGCCAGCGGCTTCTGTCCGGTGGCTGAGCTGATGGAGGCCGGGATCAATGTTGCCCTCGGCACTGATGGCGCAGCCAGCAATAATGACCTCGACCTGTTTGCCGAACTGAAAACCGCCGCTCTGCTGGCCAAAGGGGTTGCCGGCGATGCCGCAGCGCTGGACGCCCATGCAGCGCTGCGCATGGCCACCATCAACGGGGCCCGCGCACTCGGCTGGCAGGATGAGATCGGCAGCCTGGAAGCGGGCAAAAGTGCCGATATGATTGCCGTGGAAGTCAGCTCACTGAGCCAAAAACCACTCTATAACCCAGCCTCGCAGCTGGTCTATTGCAATGCCGGCAGCCAGGTTACCCACAGCTGGGTGGCGGGCAAGGCATTGCTGACCAATCGCACTCTGACCACCCTGAATAAACAAAACCTGATCCAGCGTGCAGAACAATGGCGTAACCAGATCAGCCCCAACTAATCCTATTTCCAAATTCAGGTAGCCAAACACTATGTCCAACTCAACCCGTTCCGAACACTACGCGTCGATCAATGTCGACCCCGCCGAAGTGGCCAAGTTTGAGCAGCTGGCAAGTCGCTGGTGGGATCGCAACAGTGAGTTTAAACCGCTGCATGATATCAACCCACTGCGGGCAAACTGGATTGATAAGCTGGCCCCGGTGGCGGAAAAGAAGGTGCTCGATGTCGGCTGCGGTGGCGGTATTCTCTGTGAAGCTTTGGCCCAGCGCGGGGCTTCCGTTACCGGAATTGACATGGGGGAAGCGCCCCTGGCGGTTGGCAAACTGCATCAGCTCGAATCTGGTGTGGAGGTCGACTATCAGAAATCTACCGCTGAGGCCTTTGCCCAGGATCACGCGGAAAGCTTCGATGTTGTTACCTGCCTCGAGATGCTCGAGCATGTGCCCGACCCCGGTTCGGTGGTCGCCGCCTGTGCCGCAATGACCAAACCCGGAGGCACATTATTTTTTTCGACCATTAACCGCAACCCCAAGTCCTATCTGCTGGCGATTATCGGTGTTGAATATGTGTTGGGCATGCTGCCCAAGGGAACTCACGAATACGGCAAGTTTATTCGCCCCGCAGAACTCGGCCAGTGGATACGGGAAGCAGGACTGGAGCTCGACCAAATGACCGGCCTGACCTACAACCCGCTGACCAAAACCTATCGTCTCACTGAATCCGATGTCGATGTCAATTACATGATCTGCGCGCGCAAGCCGGCTTAGGGAACTGCTTTATGCTTGATTTCAAGGCGTTGTTGTTTGACCTAGACGGCACATTGCTCGACACCGCGCCAGACTTTATCAGTGCGCTGAATATTCTGCTTCAGCGTCATCAGCGAGCAGCGCTGCCCGACTCGGTTATTCGCACAAGCGTCACCAACGGCTCGGCGGGACTGGTTCAAGTAGCCTTTGATATCGACCCCAGCGATCCGACATTTGAACCACTGCGGGAAGAGTTTCTCGAACTCTATTTCGCCAATCTGGCTGACAAAACTGTCCTCTTCGACGGCCTGCAGTCAGTGCTCGACGAGTGTGCAGCGCGCAGCATTCCCTGGGGTGTTGTGACCAACAAACCCTGGAAGTACACCCAGGCCTCGATGACCCAGCTGGGCTTGTTTGACGGTGCCGCAACCATTATCTGTCCGGATCACGTCAAGCAACCAAAACCCGATCCAGAGGCCATCCTGCTTGCCTGCAAAGAGATTGCTCTGGCGCCGTCAGACTGCCTCTATGTCGGCGATCATATTCGTGATATCGACGCCGGTCGTGCAGCGGGAACACGCAATATTGCCGCAGCCTGGGGTTATATTGACGCCGGCGAACAGCTCGCCAACTGGCAGGCCGATTGGATTGTTGAGCGGTCGCAGCAATTGCATGGTCTGCTGTTTGCTGACTAACGTCGCGTTCGTGCTCGGCGATTTTAAAACCATCTATTTAACCATTTAACCATTTAACCATTTAACAAGAGTCTATTTTATGTTGTCAGAAGCCCGGATAGCCGCCTATCAAGCCCCTGAAAATCTGCTTGCCGAGCGGGTGATTATGATCACTGGTGCCGGAGACGGCATTGGCAAGACTGCGGCATTAAGTTGCGCACAACATGGCGCCACGGTCATTCTCGCTGGGCGCACTGTGGCCAAACTGGAGCAGGTCTACGACGCGATTATTGCCAGCGGTGGCGCTGAACCGGTTATCTATCCTATCGATCTTGAAGGCACCAGCAGTGAAGATTATGACCAGCTGTGCAGCCATATAGATGAACAGTTTGGCCGCCTTGACGGGCTGCTGCACAATGCCGGAATTCTCGGTCAGCGCACCCCCTTGAACAACTATCGCAGTGATGTCTGGGAAAAGGTGATGCAGGTTAATGTTACAGCCGGCTTTTTGATGACGCAGGCTCTGATGCCGGTGCTTGAAAAATCGGATAGCGCCTCGGTGGTTCTAACATCTTCGAGCGTTGGCCGCACCGGCCGCTCATTTTGGGGTGCCTATGCGGTATCAAAGTTTGCGGTTGAGGGAATGGTGCAAGTCTGGGCAGAGGAACTCGAGGGACTGGGTTCAGTGCGGATCAATGCCATCAATCCGGGTGCGACGCGCACCAACATGCGTATGCAGGCGTTCCCGGCGGAAGACCCCGGCACGCTGAAGACTGCTGAGGAGATTATGCCAAGCTATCTTTATTTACTCGGCGCGGACAGTGCCAATGTCAATGGTCAGTCTATCGATGCTCAACCGCACCGATAGACCGGCTTCGGGAAAATAAGTAGCGGATTATTTCCAGGGATTGCCGCGAGCGCGGAGTTTCTTTTCCTTGCGCTCACGCATATCTCTGTGAATATTTTTCTCACTGAATTTGGGCGGACGCAGACTGACCGCTCTAAACAGCGAGACAACCTGTTTTGGATCGAGCTCGATAAAGTCAGCGCGACGAACAATCGACGGCAATTCAATTGGGCCGTAGCTGATGCGCTTGAGACGATTGACTTCGACATCCTGAGATTCCCACAGACGTCGCACTTCGCGGGTGCGGCCCTCAGCCAGAATAACCCTAAACCAACGATTGCGGCCGCCAATATCGTCATCGCCACTGCGCGCATGCTGAGCTTTGACACTATGGAAACGCGCTACACCGTCTTCCAGCACCACGCCTTCGGTCAGGCGTCTGATCATAGCCTCATCTACCTCACCGTGAATTCGGGCCATATACTCGCGCTGAACTTCATAAGATGGGTGCATCAAACGGTTGGCCAGCTCGCCGTGATTGGTAAATAGCAGCAGACCGCTGGTGTTGATGTCCAGGCGTCCAATCGCAATCCAACGGCCACGACTCAGTCGCGGCAGACGATCAAATACGGTCGGCCGACCGTCCGGGTCTGAGGTTGTGCAGACCTCACCCTCTGGCTTGCTGTACATCAACACACGGGGATTGTCGTCGGTAACAATTTTGATCGCCCGCCCATCGACCATAATGCGGTCGTCAGCTTCGGCGCGGTCACCCAACTTGGCCACTGAGCCATTCACTGAAACCCGACCTGCGGAGATCCACTTTTCCAGCTCACGGCGCGACCCTAGGCCTGCGGTGGCGAGCACTTTTTGAAGTTTTTCACTCATTGGATGTACCGCTTATCCGATCGTCGGCATCCAGTTCTTCGCTGTCTAATTCGTCGCGGTCTAATTCCTCGCGGTCTAATTCCTCGCTATGCAGCTCGGCAGTTTCCAGTTGACTAACCATATCGCTTTCACCATCCGTTTCCTGATCGAGACTAAACTCGTCAGGCGCCACCGGCTCTACAACATCGATGGCATCATTGGCGGCGACAGGCGCGCCACCGGTTCCAGACAGTGCCAGCTCAAGCTCGGGGTCGAGTTCGGCAAAATCTTTGATTTCACTCAATGCCGGGAGCTGCTCAAGGCTCTTGATATTGAAATAGTCGAGAAAAATCTTGGTCGTCGCATAGAGCGCCGGTTTGCCGGGCACATCTCGGTAGCCCACTACTCTCACCCAGTCTCGCTCCTGCAGGGTCTTGATAATGTCTGAGCTCACTGCAACTCCGCGCACTTGCTCAATGTCACCGCGCGTCAGTGGCTGGCGATAGGCAATCAGTGCCAATGTCTCAAGCATCGCTCGGGAATAGCGCTTGGGCTTTTCACTCCACAGGCGATTGACCCACTCGGAGAGATCCTGGCGAACCTGAAAGCGATAACCGCTGCCGGTCTGCTGAAGCTCAAAACCTCGCCCGCGACAGTCTGCCTCAATCTCTTCCAGGGCCGCACGCAGTTGATCTCGAGGCGGCCGTTCGTCCTCTTCAAAGAGGTTTTCAATGCGCGCTAAATCCAGCGGTTTGCCCGCTGCCAACAGCGCACCTTCGACAATTTTTTTAATCAGATCAGCATTCATGATGTTCTAGCTTTAACGTGGATGGGGCCAAAGGTTTCACTCTGTACGATCTCAACCAGTGACTCTTTAATCAGTTCCATAATGGCCAAAAAGGTTACCACTACACCCAACTTGCCCTCGGAGGTTTTAAACAGGCTCACAAAGGGCACAAATTGTTCACCGCGCAGCGCTTCCAGCACATAGGTCATCCGCTCTCGGGTTGAGAGCTTTTCCAGCTGCACCTGATGGCTTTCGAACATCTCGGCTCGCTGCAGCACTTCAGCCAGTGCAGTCAACAGCTCACGCATGTCCACATCGGGGTGTTGGACATCCTGGTTGCGCTCCGGCGCGTGCGCCGAGGCCTGGTGAATGTCACGGCCGAGGCGGGGCATTTCGTCGAGATCGTCGGCCGCTTTCTTGAACCGCTCATATTCCTGCAAGCGACGGATCAGTTCGGCGCGCGGGTCACCCTCATCGTCTTCATCCATTACCTGACGCGGCAACAGCATGCGCGACTTAATCTCGGCAAGCATCGCTGCCATCACCAGATATTCTGCCGCCAGTTCCAACTGAATGGATTTCATCAGGCCGATATAACCCATATATTGGCGAGTGATTTCGGCGACATTAATTTCGAGAATATCGAGATTCTGGCGCCTGATCAGGTATAGCAGCAGATCGAGGGGGCCTTCAAACGCTTCGAGAAATACTTCCAGCGCATCCGGTGGAATATAGAGATCTTTGGGCAGGACAGTGAGCTCTTTACCCTGCACCATGGCAAACGGCATTTCACTCTGCTGGGGACGCAGTGCCTGCGGGTCGACGCCGACGGTCTGATCCGCTGCGGCAACGCCATCACTGCCCACTTCAGGCAGTTCTGCGGGCTGTTCGGAATCAATAGATGTGGCTTCGTTGCTCACAGGCGGCTCGATTGTTCAGTAGTCTGCAATTATAACCACAATGCCGGCCGTGGCCATCATGATTATTGAAATTAGGAACTGTGGAATCTGCGGCATGAAACTCAGGACGCAAAGTCACCCATTCCCTGGCGGGTAATCTCGGGCAATGGCCCGGTCATATCGATAACCGTGGTGGGCTCAAGCCCGCAGTAGCCGCCATCGATCAGCACATCAACTCGGGATTCAAGTGCGCTGCGAATATCGTATGGATCTGAGAGCGGGTATTCATCACCGGGCAAGATCAGTGTCACGCTCATCATTGGCTCACCCAATTCTTCAAGCAGCGCCTGAACGATTGGGCTGTCGGGCACACGCAAGCCAATGGTTTTGCGTTTCGGGTGCATCAACCGACGCGGCACTTCGGAAGTAGCCTGCAAAATAAAAGTAAAGGGGCCGGGGGTATGCGCTTTGAGACTTCGAAAAGCGATGTTATCAACTCGAGCATAGCTGGCCAATTCTGAGAGATCACGACACATCAGGGTGAAATTATGGTTCTTGTTCACGTCCCTGATACTGCGAATACGATCGAGCGCCTGCTTGTCACCAATGTGGCAGCCAATGGCATAAACCGAGTCGGTGGGATATACGATAACCCCACCTTTGCGAACAATCTGCGCGGCTTGCGAGATCAATCTCTGCTGGGGGTTTTCCGGATGAATAGTAAGGTAGTCGCTCATCAAAATACAGGCCCTGAATAATGGGCGCATTATCACATAGCGTGGGGCTGAGCGGTAAAATTAGATGTCTTTATCGACTTCTAAATCGGACTCTAAAAACTGCGTTGCAAAGTCGTCGGCGGTAAGCGGCTTGCTGACCAGATAGCCCTGGAAATTGTCACAGCCAAGCTGCTGCAAAATTTTGCGCTGACCCGGAGTTTCGACACCTTCGGCGACAGTCGACATATTCAGACTTTTAGCCAGGGCAATAATGCCCGAGACAATCGCCCTGTCACTCGGATCCGACTCAAAGTCAGAGACAAAGGAACGGTCAATTTTCAATACATCTACCGGCAGGCGTTTGAGATAATTGAGCGATGAGTAACCACTGCCAAAGTCGTCTACGGCAATGGTCATACCCATTTCCCTGATTTTTTCCAGTTCGGTAATCATCAGCTCGGGGTGCTCCATCAAAGTACTCTCGGTAATTTCCAGTTCGAAAACATTCCCCGGCAGACCAACTCGATCGAGTAGATTTTTGAGTTTGGTGTGAAGGTCCTGCTGCATCAAATCTTTGACCGAGAGATTGACCGCCAGCGTCAGGTGACGGCCCTTATCGAGCCATTGTTTAAGTTGCACAGCTACGCGCTCCAGCACCCAGTAGGTAAGCTGATTGATCAGGCCGCTCTCTTCGGCTAGAGGAATAAAAACATCCGGTGGAATCAGACCTTTTAGCGGATGTTGCCAGCGCACCAGTGCCTCGGCACCAACCAGCTTTGCATTGGTCAAATCGAGCTGAGGCTGATAGTGCAGAATCAGCTCTTCACCGTCGATCGCCTTGCGCAGTTCCTGCTCCAGCTTGAGGCGTTTTGCAATCTCGGCCTCCATGCCGCGCTCATAGAAGCAGAAATTATTACGCGTTTCCTTGGCGCGAAACATCGCCGAGTCAGCGTGCTTGATCAACGCACTGACATCTTGACCATCGTCAGGAAAAATCGAAATACCAATGCTGGTGGTAACAAACATTTTTTGCTGCAAAAACACAAATGGGCGTGCTACCGAGCGACAAATTTTATCCGCGACACTGGCAGCAGCTTCCAGATCGAGAATATTTTCCAGCACAATGGTGAATTCATCACCCCCGAGACGGGCGATAAAATCACTTTCCCGCACACAGTGTAGAATTCGGTCAGCCACTGCCTTGAGCAGCAGGTCACCGGCATCGTGACCCATGGTGTCATTGACCATTTTAAAGCGATCAATGCAGGTCTATCCAGCAAGGTGTTGAGTTGGTAATTGACCCGTTCATCCAATGTTGGCATGGCCATCACATCGCGGGGAACGCTGATATGCGCCGGGCCGGCTGGCGAGCCCATGGCGGACATAATTGCGGCCGCCAGTTTATGTTCAAACTGGTTAATATGAGAGATCAATGTGTTGTATCGAGTGCAGTGGGTATACAGACCCACGGTGTTAACGCCGGTGCACGAGGAGTCCTGAATAGCGCCCTTGCCAAAGGTGGCAATGGCGGTTTGGGCAGTGATCACCAGCATCGGCACATTGTTTTCGTAAGCCGAGGCAACCCCGGTAATCATATTGGTGGCGCCCGGACCCGTGGTTGAACAGCAGACTCCCAATTTGCCACTATTCCTGGCATAGCCGTCAGCCATAAAGGCGGCGCCAGTTTCATGGCGGGCGACTACGGCGCGCACGCCGCCGCGTCGCTCACTGCGTGCCAGAGCATTGTAGAGTGGCTCTATGGCGCCACCGGGTACACCAAAAACATATTCAATACCTAACTGATCAAGATAGGCCACCAACAGGTCAGCCATGGTTGGTCCGACCGTGCTGTCAAGATAAGTCACTTTTGCGTTTTTGCCTGTCATAGCTTTCCTTAATGATGTGGGGGTACGAATAGGTGCAACTGAAGTGAACGGGTGATTTTTATTAACCTCATTAATAGTTTATGAAGTAGGCCTTATCAAACTCATATGCCAGTCTTTACGCATTTAGAATTATTGCCGGCAATTTTGAAAACTCACTGTGCTGGCCATACACCTGAACCATTTCTCTCAACAGTCGATCTCCACCGTCAATTTAGAGATCCCTGCAGCCAATCACTGCGAACTTCTTAGCGAGCTTTCATTCGACATGGGCACCCGAGTGGGTACAATGCGCTTCTTGCTTAAACAAAAGACATTTATGAATAACTCGATACTCAACCCGGAGAACCAAGCCGAGAATCACCAGCAGCCACAGCCGGAGAAAAGAGAAAGTCTGTTACTCAATCTGGCTTTTAATATTGCGATCCCCACCCTGGTGTTAACCAAGCTCAGCGGTGATGAATATCTGGGGATCAAGCTGGCAATTATTGTGGCGCTGTCATTCCCGATTATTTATGGCGTGCGCGACTTTTTTAGCCGCGGCAAAATCAATTTTTTCTCAGCGTTGGGCGTGGTCAGTGTGGCTCTGACAGGCGGCATCAGTCTGATGGAGCTTGACGCAATCTATATCGCCGTAAAAGAGGCTAGCATCCCGGCTCTGATTGGTCTGGCCACACTCATCTCGCTCAAGACGCGGCAGCCGTTGATCCATACTTTCTTGCTTAACGACGCTATATTTGAGCTCAATAAGATTAATCACGCCCTGCAGCTCAATCAGCGCCAGGCCGAGTTTGATCGTCTGCTGATCAATGCGTCGTGGATTCTCGCCGGCTCGTTTCTGCTCTCGGCAATACTCAACTATTTACTGGCAGTCTATCTGCTCACAGCAGAGCCCGGCACCCAGGTATTTAATGAGCAGCTCGGCAAAATGACAGCATTGAGCTTTCCGGTTATCGCCGTCCCAGCCATGTTGGTCATGATTGGCGATATGATTTATCTGTTCAAAGGCATTACCCGTATCACTGGGTTGTCGATGGATGAAATTATTAAGCAGAAATAACAGTGAGAGACGTCACCATGTGGTACGCAATTATCAGTGAAGATATTACAAACAGCCTTGAGAAGCGCAAGCAGGCGCGTCCGGCGCATTTGGAGAGATTGCACCAACTCAGGGAAGACGGTCGCCTGCTGATTGCGGGACCACACCCAGCCATTGACTCTGAGGATCCTGGCGAGGCGGGTTTTAGCGGCAGCCTGGTGGTGGCTGAATTTGACTCACTGGCAGCGGCGCAGCAGTGGGCCGATGCTGACCCCTACATGGCGGCGGGTGTTTATAAACAGGTTACGGTAAAGCCGTTTAAGAAAGTGCTGCCCTGATGGCCTCTGTCAGAGCCGGCAGCGCATAGCTGCTGGGGAATAGCGCGCAAATGGTTATCATTTGTCGCTGATCGGAGTATTATCCGAGGAGCTTTTATTTATCGTTTTAAAAATCTTATGGACTCTTTTATGCAGCAACGTTTCATAACACCACTGGCACTGGCCCTTCTCGCGCTCATTTTTAATTCTGCCACTCTGGCTCAGGAGCCCGAGACGGAAGAACTGACTACAGAGCTGGAATCGACAACAGCAGCGCAAGCCGTTGTCGCCAACGATGACCGTGCGAAAGATTATCTGACAGACACCTATGTCTATATCGCAGATGAATTTTTGGTGCCACTGCGCTCTACGCCTTGCGGGCGTTGCACTATTGTTCATCGTGGCCTCAAATCCGGGACCAAATTGCAGTTGCTGGAGATTGTTGACGGCTGGGGCCACCTGATCACCGACAAAGGCACCGAAGGGTGGCTGGAAGAACAGTTTATCAGCAGGGAGCCCATTGCTCGTATTCAGGTGGTTCAGCAAGCCAAAAAGCTGGCCTCTCTGACAGCCAGCAATGCTGAACTACGTAACACCATTAAGGAATTGCGCGACTCCTCCAAGACGATTCGTGGCAAGCTCAACCAATTTGACGGAGATAAAGCGTCTCTGCAGCGCGAGCTAGCTGAAATCAAAACGATCTCAGCAGATGCCATTGCAATCAATCAGCAAAATGAGCAGCTGGTAAAAAATAATCTGATGCTGCAACGTGAAAATGACACCCTGAAAGCCAATGTTGATGATCTGCAAAAAGATCACCGCAATCAGTCATTTCTGTACGGTGGTCTGACGGTTTTCCTCGGCGCGATCCTGGTGGTGTTGATTCCCAAGCTGCGCGGTCGCAAGCGTTTTTCCGAGTGGAGCTAGAGGCTCCATTTAGTCACGTTAGATAAAAGAAACAAGGAATAACGATGAACAACTGGTATAAATCGGTCTGCCGGCCTGCGGCAGTGATGCTGGTTTTGTTGGCCCAAGCCTGGTCCAGCAGCAGTATTGCTCAAAACCCACAGGTAAAGCTGCGCACCGATATGGGTGATATTGTCGTTGAGCTGTATTCCCAGCAGGCGCCGATAACCGTGGATAACTTTATCAAGAATGTTAACAACTTCCACTACGACGGACTGATTTTTCACCGCGTTATAAAGGGCTTTATGATCCAGAGCGGGGGTCATACCTTTGATTTGACTATGCGTGGGTCGGGGCGCGATCCGATTGTGAATGAGTCGTTTAACGGCCTGGCTAACAATCGTGGCACGATTGCCATGGCCCGCACCCAGGATCCTGACAGCGCTCAGGCCCAGTTTTTTATCAATCATCGGAATAATTCATCACTCAATGCCAGTGGCTCGAGGGCGGGCTATGCCGTTTTTGGCACGGTGATATCCGGCATGCAGGTGGTCGATGCGATTGCCGAAACAGAGGTGCATACCGTTGGCATGTACCAGAATGTGCCAGTTACGCCGATCCGTATTCTGACTGCCCGGCTGTTAAATCCAGCTGTCTGGAAAGCGCTGCCCGAACCGAAAAAACTCCCGGCTTATGAAAAGCCAACTCCGATTCGATAGTTGCCCTGCCCTATGACCGCTCTCAGTATCAATCTCAACAAAGTCGCTCTGATTCGCAACTCCCGCGAGGGCAGTTACCCGGATGTTACCGAGTTTGCGCAGCTGTGCATTGATCAGGGCGCCGATGGCATCACTGTTCACCCGCGCCCCGATCAGCGGCATATTCGGCCCGATGATGTGCGAAACCTGGCCGAGCTGGTCAAGTCAGCGCGCGAAGGCCTACCCAAACTGGAGTTTAATGTTGAGGGCAATCCCTTTGCACCGGCCATCGGTAGCTACCCCGGGTTTCTTGAACTGGTCACTGAGACTTTGCCAGACCAGTGCACGCTGGTTCCCGATGGCGACGATCAACTGACCTCGGATCACGGTTTTGACCTTATCAGTTCGGGTGAACAACTGAAACCGATTATCCAGCGACTTCACAAGCTGGGAATGCGCGTCAGCCTGTTTATGGATCCGGATCTGGAACAGATTGAGCTGGCCAAGGCAGTGGGCGCAGACCGGATTGAACTCTACACCGGGCCCTATGCGGCAGCCTGGGGATCAGATCAGCTGGAAGCACTTTTTCAACAGCATCTGGCCGCGGCTAAACTGGCCACCAGCCTTGGCATGGGCGTCAATGCAGGGCACGATCTCAATCTCGAGAATCTAGCCAAGTTTGCCACTATCCCGGACCTTCTTGAGGTCTCGATTGGCCATGCCTTTACCGTTGATTCTCTGCTGATGGGCATGCCGCAAGCTGTGCAGCGCTACAAAGCGCTGCTGGCGTAAGCAGCCGGAAGCCGCCAATGACGACCACGGCGACAGTAGCTCTGACTCTCTCCTGTATTGGCGCCGGACGCCTCGGGTCAACGCTGTGTCGGCTCTTTGCCGAGCAGGCGACCCAGCCCTTGCAGATTAACCAAATACTCAATAACCATCTTGAGTCTGCCACAAGGGCGGTACAATTTATTGGGTCAGGTGAGGCCACCGAGTCTATCCAGCAGCTTGTCCCAGCTGATTTGTGGCTGATCGCAACACCTGATGATGCGATCGCAGAGGCCAGCCGGGCGCTTGTTGACGCAGGGGTTTTGCGGGCGGGTGATATTGTTTTCCACTGCAGCGGAGTACTTGGTTCTGAAACGCTGGCAAACACCGTTTCGACCACAGACTCCTATCGTGCCTCGGTGCACCCTGTTCACAGCTTTGCCGATCCAATGAGCTCACTCTCCCGTTTTGCCGGCAGCAGCTGTGCAGTGGAAGGTGACGACCAGGCATGCGCACGCTTGGGCGATTTGTTTAGCGCGATTGGCGGGAACTGCTTTGCCCTGCAAGGCGGTCACAAAGCGCTCTATCATGCCGCCACGGTGATGGCCTGCAATAATCTGGTCGCGCTGTTGGCCACTAGCAAGCAGATGCTCGCGGCAACCGGTATCGATGACCAACTGCAAGCAAAGATACTCGCACCGCTGATTCGTCAGACAGTCGAAAACACCATCAACAACCCTGATCCGGCCACTGTTCTAACCGGACCTGTTTCACGAGGTGACAGCCATACCGTCGCAGCTCACCTTGAGGCCATGGCGGGCCGACCGCAATGGCAAAAAATCTACTCCACACTGGGTGAAGCGGCAGTCGACATTGCCCGGCAACAGGGTTATGCCAGTGATGATGAGCTAGAACAAATAACAGCGCTGCTAACGGCGGCGAGCAAGCCTGATCACTAAATCTTATTGTTCTATCTCACCACTAAATCCAGTGGTTGAGCCTGACAACCACGACAAAAACGGTTAATTACACGGAACCCCCATGACGCAAGCCAAAGACCCATCTAAAACTGACAGTTCCGAGTACTTGGCTCGCAAGTCAGTCTATAACCGTCTGATTACTGTCTACGGCCGCAAGCCAGTGGTAGAAATTCTCAGCGATCCAGCCTTGAAAATTTTCCGTGTGCATTTGGCCGAATCCAATCGTGGCGGTGGCATTGTCGAGCAGATAAAAACGCTCGCCGGTCAGCGCAAGATCGAGATTTGCTATCACAGCCGCGAACAGCTGGCGCGAATTTCACGCAACAGCAAACAGGATCAGGGAGTCGCCTGTGATATTCACAGCGCGGGCTATCAGCCTTTTTCCGAAGCGCTAAAACAGCTGCCTGTGTCCGGGCAACAGCCGCTTATCGCTCTGGATGGCGTCACCAATCCGCAAAACCTGGGCATGATTATTCGCAGTGTTACCGCCAGCCCAGCCTTTGGTTTGCTGCTGCCAAGTAAAGGCTGCGCTGATATCTCACCACTCGTGATCAAGGCCAGTGCCGGCACGGTCTTTAAGGGCAATATTTTGCGCTGTGAGTCGCTTGCCTCAGCCTTGCCCGCGTTTATTGAAAAGGGTTTTGAGATCTGTACGCTCTCATCCCATCAGGCGACGCCGCTCGCGGAATTTCGACCGCAGGCACCAGTAATCTACGTTTTGGGGAATGAAACTGAAGGGGTCAGCGCCGAGATCGCGGCACTGAGCAAACATCGTGTAGGTATTCCCATGGCCAATGGTGTTGAATCACTGAATGTGGCGATTACCGCAGCATTAATAGCCTTTAACGGCCTCTAGCCTGCTACTTTTTCCTGCTCAGCCGCTCTTAAAGCCCACAGCGGCGAGAAGGCGGCACCCAGCGCCGAGACCAATATAGTAAGCAGTGCAATCACAGTAAAGGTCTGCGCCAGTCCGGCATGCTCAACCGCATAGCCGCAGGCCCAAGCGCCCAGCGGTGCTCCTCCAAACAGGCAGAGTTGATAGACCGAGGCAGCGCGAGAGCGGTGCGAGTGGGGAACCTGATTGTGCAAAATCGTGCGCCCCAATGTCATTGACAGCCCGGAGAATGCTCCCCAGGCAAAAACCACGGGAAACAGGATCCAGAAATCAGGCAATAGTCCGATCACCGCAACCAGTGAACCGCGACCGAGAAAGCTGATAATCATTAAACGGCCGGGACGCCTAAAAGTGTTCTTCTGCCGACTGACAGCAAAATTGGCCGACACAATGCCCACCGTAAACGTCACCTGCAGCAACGCAAAAAGGCCTGCCCCGCCCTGATAACCCTGCCGTGCCACCAATGGCATACCGACCAGATAGATACCAAAAGCAAGGAAGCCTGTGGCAGAGACCAGCAGCAATAGATGACGCAGGGTTTTGTCTTCAGTAAACAGAGCAAAACCCGCGCGCAATTCACGCAACTTGGCACGCGGAGAAGACTTCTCCTGCTCGGGGTCAGTGTCAGTCTCCGATGTGACAGATTGATCATGGCTGGCAACCCGCCGTGGGTGACTGCGCTTGATCAATATCGAACTGGTGATATACATCAACATCTGCAGCAACAGCAAAACGACTATGCCAATGCTGTCGAGCTGACCGGCAAGCGTAAAGCCGACTCCCTGAGCAATAAACTGCACCATCACTACTTTCGCGACCGCTTGATGCATCAGCGTCTGCGAAGCATAACCGAGCAGGCTCTCACGTGCCGGCTGCACAAACGCAGACACAGTGCCGTAGGTCATGCCAAACAAAATTAAAAGTGGAAAGCTGACTTCGGCAAAAATAATGACCCAGAGCAACAGCATGATGGGGATGGTGTAGAGCAGATACAACTGCCCCAGCCAGGAGCCACGGTGTCGGCTATCGGAGATCACGCCGCCTGGCAGGATAAACAACAAGTTGGGCAACAATACCGCCAGCTGCGCTAATCCCAGACGACTGGGAGACTCTTCCAGCACGCCGACCACCAGCCAGGGGTAGAGCACTGCGTGCAGGCCAAGGGCTAAATTACTACTGCCGATAGTCGCCAGATAATGACGAAAAGAGAAGGTTTGATTGGTCAATTATTTAGGCCGCTTGCGAAACTTCGCTATCAGCCAGCCGAGCGATGCGGCGACACAGAGCACCATCGCCAACAGCACTAACGCGACGACCAAATTGGCTGTCAACTCGGCAACCGGAACATGGTAGATCTTGACCGCCAGCAGCAGAAATGCCGCGCAGCCAAACATCGATGCCAGCCAGGCGGAACGCTGTCTGATCGCTTTTTTTGCCGTTGCCACTTTCAAATAACTGGTCCTCAATTGCCCTATTGGTTTACGCCGCTGATTGATTTTGACTGTTCTGGGCCGACCATTCAATTCGCCATGAAGCTTGCTAGCTCAGATCTCTTACCCACTCACAGCGAATCTGTATGTCCGATTGATCGGGCTGATGACCTGCCCCATCGGTGGCAAAAACAAAACTGTGCAATCCGGACATTTCAGTCTCCAGATGCACCGTGGCGCTGACCCAATACATCTTACGCAACAGCGACTCAAACTGTTCAAGCCAGCATCGCCACTCATGTTCCACTCCTTGATAAGACGCCCCAAAGTGAACCACTTCAGTATTAAGACTAAAGTCGGCCACCCCGGGATCATGCAACGAAAACATCTCCCGATTAACCAGGCTCCAGGTTTCAGCTGAGGGCAACGCCTGCATGGCATCGCGATTATGGAAGCGGTGCCGGTTGAGATCGTCAGTGACTATATTTTTGATGCAGCCATAAACTACAGACTCGCTGCGACTATTCCTGTTTATCAGGTGATTTTCCATTTCACCGCCTTTCATTTCACCGCCTTCCATTTCACTGCCTTCCATTTCAACGCTCCATTTTACCTGCTTTCCTTTATCCGTCGCTGCGATGATTCAGTGTTGATTTAAACGCCTTGCAAAAATGCGATAAATTGCTCTTCATTCATCACCGGAATGTCCAGCGACTGCGCTTTGGTAAGCTTCGAGCCCGCGCCCGGCCCAGCGACAAGTTGAGTGGTTTTCGCCGAAACACTGCCAGCAACCTTGGCTCCCAGAGCCTGCAATTTGTCTTTTGCCTCGGCGCGACTCATCACGTCCATGGCACCTGTCAACACCCAGGTCTGGCCTTTTAACGGCTGAGAATTCTCAGCGCTGAGATCAATATCATCCCAGGTCACTCCGGCCTCACGCAGTGCATGAACAATAGCCAGATTGTCCGGATTACGTAAAAAGTCACGGATATGATAGGCAACCACGGGGCCAATATCGTCAACTTCCTGCAGTGTTTCGAGGTCGGCGTCGATAATCGCCTCAAGCGAGCCGAAATTGCGTGCTAGAGTTTGCCCGGTGGCCTCGCCCACTTCGCGGATACCCAGCGCAAAGAGAAACTTGGCCAAACTGGTTTGCTTGCTCGCCGCGATCGAATCGATCAAATTTTGCGCAGATTTTTCACCCATGCGTTCAAGGCCGGCAATTTTTTCGGCACTGAGCTCATAGAGGTCGGCGACCGAGTAGATCAAGCCTTTATCCACCAGCAGTTCCACCAGCTTGTCCCCGAGACCGTCGATATCCATGGCCTTGCGCGAGGCAAAATGTTTAATCGCCTCTTTATTCTGGGCGCCGCAGAACAGGCCTCCGGAACAGCGCGCTACAGCCTCACCCTCAAGCCGTCGCACCGGGGATTGACAGACCGGGCAGGCTTCGGGAAAGACTATCGGTCTGGCCTCTGCGGGACGCTTGTCCTTTACCACCGCGGCGACTTGCGGAATCACATCACCGGCGCGACGGATAATCACCGTATCGCCAATACAGATACCAAGTCGTGCAATCTCATCGCCATTGTGCAGGGTTGCATTACTGACGGTAACACCGCCGACAAACACTGGCGCAAGACGTGCTACCGGTGTGATGGCACCGGTGCGGCCAACTTGAAATTCCACATCCAGCAATTGAGTCATCTCTTCCTGAGCGGGAAATTTGCGTGCAATTGCCCAGCGCGGGGCTTTGGCAACAAACCCCAACCGCTGCTGCAAACGTAAATCATTGACCTTGTAGACAATGCCGTCGATATCATAAGGCAGCTGATCACGGCGCTCCTGCATCTGTTCATAATAACTTTCGCAGGCGCTGACCCCGCCGGCCAGTTCGACATAGCGGTTGATTTTAAACCCCCAGTCACCGAGCAGGCCGAGCATATGCAGGTGGGTGTCTGGTGTTACCGCACCTTTGAACTGACCAACACTGTAGGCACACATCTCCAGCGGTCGGCTGGCGGTAATTTTTGAGTCGAGCTGCCTTAGGCTACCTGCGGCGGCGTTGCGCGGATTGACAAAAGTCTTGTCACCCTGCGCGATCGCCGCGGCGTTAATTTTCTCAAAGCCCGCCCGCGGTAGATAAATTTCGCCGCGCACTTCAAGCAACTCGGGGATCCCATCGCCACTGAGTTTTAATGGAATACTTCTGATGGTGCGAACATTGGCAGTGATATCTTCACCCACCTTGCCATCGCCACGGGTCGCACCACGCACCAGCAGGCCGTCATGATAGAGCAGACTGACGGCAACACCATCGAGCTTGGGTTCACAGACGTACTCAATCTGCTCGCCGTCTTTAATGTTGAGGCGTTCACTGATACGCCGATCAAAATCCTGCAACTCCTCTTTATTGAAGGCATTGTCGAGACTGAGCATGGGAACATCGTGCGCAACTTGCGAAAATGTCGGCAACGGCGCACCGCCCACTCGCTGGCTGGGGGAGTCGGGGCTTAAGAGTTGGGGGTATTGTTGCTCGAGGTCCTGCAGTCGCCGCATACCGCGGTCGTATTCACTGTCCGGGATGCTTGGCTCATCGAGCACATAGTAACTGTGATTGTGCCGGTTTAACTCATCCTTGAGCTGTTCATACTGGTTACGAACCTGCTCTGGAATCTGCGCCATTTAGACATCCTTTAGAATACTCTTGGATCACTCTGACCCTCTTCTGCCTGCTCTTTTTGGCGGGCTATCTTTGCACAACGCTCTATTCAAGCGCCATGACTGCGCCGAAAAGCGACGTCTCGGGCACGCTGCCGATAGTGATCAATGGTTTGCCGTGTCATGGAACTGCGGGTTTCATCTAGTATATTACAACCCAGCTTCTCAGCCATGGCATCCACCGAGTCGATCATCAGATCGAAAGCGGAGACAGGATCCGCTATATCGTCCAGGGCCATAAACAGGGTGACACCTGGTGTCATCATCTGATCGATAGTCTTGAGATCAAAGGTTCCCGGGTTAACCAGATTGGCCATGCTAAACAGCACGTCTCCAGAACCCTCTTCATTGAGATGGCGCTGAAATATTTTCGCCTCGCCGTAACGCAGACCCACACTCAAAGCCACCTCTTGCAGCTGTCTGCCACTGAGCTGTTCCCCTTTGGGGGCCATCAAATGCATCACCAGTATCTGCTGTTGCAGAGTTTCGGATCTGGCTGGCTTGGCAGCCCCGGAACCCACTGCTCTGGAAGAGCTTGATGCAGCGCTGGATGACTCGGCCGTAGGTCGTCGACTGGCAACAGGGTTGCTGGCGGGCCCTTCATTGAGATCAAACTGTTCCTGCTTGGGCTGTTTGAAGCCAAAGTCAGGCTTGTTATGCAGTGCGCGACGCAGGTTTTCCTCAACCTGGCGAATATCATTCTCATCCCTGATACCCACAAGCCGTGACCCACCTGAGGGGAACTGGCTATCACTGAACGGATCGTCGTCGTAATCATCGCGAGCATTTTTTTGTAACTTGCGCGATGACATATGCAGATTTTCATAGCGGTGCTGTTTGATACGCCGCGCGCCGTCAAGAATCAGCGCCAACAGCACCAGCAACCCAATAGCAATTAAAACTTCTCTTGGTCCAAACACATCCATATAAATAACTACTTAATTGAAAACCAAAGTTCTTTTAACCTCTGCTTGAGATCAGGCATCAGCCAGTTCAGCGGCCTGATTCACATCCACACTAACCAGACGCGATACGCCGGGCTCGTGCATGGTTACACCCATTAACTGGTTGGCGGCTTCCATGGAGATTTTATTGTGGGTGATAAAGATAAACTGAACCTGATCAGACATCTCTTTCACCATAGCAGCATAGCGGCCAACGTTGGCATCATCCAACGGCGCATCGACTTCGTCAAGCATACAAAAAGGGGCTGGATTGAGTCGGAAAATCGCAAAAACCATCGCAATGGCCGTGAGCGCTTTTTCACCGCCGGAGAGCAACTGAATAGAGGCATTCTTTTTGCCGGGAGGCCTGGCCATCAGGGTTACACCGGTGTCGAGCAAGTCGTCGCCGGTCATTTCAAGATAGGCATGACCGCCGCCAAACAGTTTCGGGAACAGCTCCTGAATATGATTGTTGACCAACTCAAAGGTCTCTTTAAAACGGGTTCGCGTCTCGCGGTCAATTTTCTGAATCGCACTTTTCAGCGTTTCCATCGCTTCTTCGAGTTCCGCATTTTGGGTATCGAGATACTCCTTGCGCTCAGACTCGATCTTGTACTCATCAATGGCGGCGAGGTTAATCGGGCCAAGGCGCTGGATGCGGTTGCCGATTAACTGAAGTTGCTCTTCCCAATCGCGTATATCGGCGTCCTCGGCAAGATTTTCCAGTAGCGTTTCAAGCTCGGCATTTTTCTCGGCAATCTGCTCTTCGATGGTGCGGCTTAAGGTCGTGATTTCCTGAGCGGCAATGCGCTGAGTCTCTAGTTTACCGCGAACATCCTGCAGTTGATCATCAAGTTCACTGCGCAGCTTTTCATGTTCCCGCATATCATGTTCAACGGCTTCCATGGCCGTTCTCGCTTCATTCAGCTCTGCCTCAATCGTCAGCCGCTGTTCAAGCTTTTCTTCGAGTTCAATCTTGTACTGATCTGAGGGGTCGTCCTTGATATTGAAGGCTTCACGGAGTTGCGCGCGGCGCTCCTGCAGTCGTGCCACCTGTACTTTGAGGCGCTCAATGCCCTCTAGAATCGACGTCAGCTGAGTGCTTAGAGAGGTCTCGCGAACAGCTAGATCATGACGTTTGTCGCGATCCTGACGCGCTTGCTGACGCGCCTTTTCGAGTTGCTCACGGAAACCATCACGCTGAGCGACCAGACTTTCTCGACGCTCGGTATCGGCCTCCATTTTTTCGATAGCCTGTTGTAAGATCTGTCGTGCCTCGGCGAGGTTATCCTGCTCAACAAGTTGTTGTTGTTGAACCTCGGCAAGCTCCTTCTCGGCGCGCTCTTTACGTGCATTGAGCTGCTCAATCTGTACCTCACGGGCACTGAGCTTGGAGCGCAGATCAGCGTAACTGCTCTGCTGCTGTGCGACGCGACTGGCAATCTCCTGACGCTGAGTCTCCAACGCTTTAAGTTGATTTTCAGTGGTTTGACGGTTTTTTTCCAGCTCAGCGACCTGTTTGTCGAGGGTCTCTTTTTCGCTGCTGATAGAGCTCAGTTCCTGCTTGCGCTTGAGCACGCCGGCAGAGGCATCTTTATCCCGCGCCACTCTCAGCCAGTTATTGCCCAGCCAGATGCCCTCGCGAGTCACCACCGACTCAATCGCTGACAAGGTGGGTTGCAAGGCCAGTGCCTCAGCCAAGGTCTCCGCTGCATAGACGTTACCCAGCAGCCCCTGCACCGAGTCACCGCTGACCAGCTCGCTGAGCAGTCTAGCCTTGTCACCGCCAGTAACAACCTGACGGGCCTTGCCAATGAGTAGCAGTTCGCCTTTCTTAAAGTCGTCAAGCAAGCCAATATTGGCCGCGACATCATCCACTGCGACCGCTTGTAAATAACTGCCGAGCACCGTTTCAGCGGCAACTTCCCAACCCTCGGTCGCTTTTACTGACTCGGCAAGGCGCGGATTGGAACCGAGGCCCTTGGCGTCGAGCCATTTTTTTTCTGCATCATCACCCATCGCGGCCTGCTGCAGGGCTTCGAGAGAGGCACGACGTCCCTCCAGATTTTGCTGGCGGCTACGCGCCTGATTGAGTTCGCTGCTCAACTGCTTTTCGCTGCTGCGCGCCGCGTCAATCTGCTGACTGTTATCCAGTCGCTGGCTTTCGGTTTTTTCACGCTCTTGATCGGCGTCTGCCAGCTGTTGCTGGAGCTGAACCACCTCTTCTTCAGCCGGGCTGGCCTGAAAGCTGCTTGCCTCCGTGGACAGGCTTTCATGGCGCTCGGTGAGGCGTCGCATCAGTTGTTCAAGATGTTGAATTCGCGACTGCTGCACTTCGGCTTGCTGGCGTGGCGCGGCGGACTGCTGATTAAACTCATCCCAGGCCTGTTGCCACTGCTGCATGGACTCTTCCGCTGCCTGCAGCGCCTGGGAGGAAATCTGCTCGGCTTCACGAGCTAGCGCCAGGGCCGGAGTCAACTCATCGAATTCAGCCTGCCAACCGGCGGCTTTTTGAATATCTGTGTTGAGGTGCTGCTCGGATTCGGTAAAGTTTCGCTCGGTCTGCTCAAGGTCTTTGTGCAGCTCGGAGGCGCGCTGCTGAGCGTGCTCAATAGCCTGCTCAATCCGTGCCACATCACCACCCACTTTGTAGAACCGCGCCTGCACTTCATTAAAGTTGTCATTCAGACCAGTCGACTGACTGCGCAGTTTTTCAATGGCCGTTTCACAACCGGTGCGCTCCGTGACCACGCGCTCGCGATCAATTTCCAGCTCACCGATCAGCTGCTTCTGCTGCATCGCCGAATGGTTGTAACCGCGCCATTTAAGGGCCAGCAACTCGGCGGAGGTTTGACGCTCTTCCTTTTTGTATTCGGCATATTTTTCTGCGGATTTGGCCTGGCGCTCAAGGCGGCTGAGTTGACGGCCGAGTTCATCGCGAATATCAGTCAGTCGCTCGAGGTTTTCCATGGTGCGACGAATACGATTTTCAGTATCGCGACGACGCTCTTTATATTTTGAAATGCCCGCTGCTTCTTCGATATAGATACGCAATTCATCGGGGCGCGCTTCGATCAGACGCGAAATCATGCCCTGTTCGATAATGGCATAACTGCGCGGACCAAGGCCGGTGCCGAGGAAAATGTCAGTGATATCTCGGCGGCGACATTTGTTGCCGTTTAAATAGTAATTGGACTGGCCGTCACGGGTAACCTTGCGCTTGATCCCGATCTCGGAATAGGCGGCGTATTCGCCGACAATACGTCCTTCGGAGTTATCAAAGATCAGCTCAATTGAGGCCTGACCGACAGGCTTGCGACCACCAGAACCATTGAAGATAACGTCGGACATAGACTCGCCGCGCAGGTTCTTGGCTGAGCTTTCACCCATCACCCAGCGAACAGCATCGATAATATTGGATTTACCACAGCCATTGGGGCCGACAACGGCGCAGAGATTACTTGGGAAATGGACTGATGTCGGGTCTACAAAAGATTTAAATCCTGCCAGTTTTATCGATTTAAGCCGCATAAGTCATCAGTCGTCTAAGTCAGTCTTGGAGTAAATCGCAGCCGAATCGAGGACAGTGCTGCGTCTATTAACCCAACATTCTACACGCTAGAGCGCTGACACAAAACAGAAATAATGGGCCGCGGCAACACCCGCGCAAGGTCTGTCAGCAGCGTGAAACCTGAGCGACCAAAGAGCCGCTTAAAGGGGGATTAAAATCGAGCCGAAGATCGACTACTAGCGAAATTCTGTATCGATTTTGAGCGCTAAGTTTACTGACCCGGAGCTGATATCAGCGGGTTCACTGATCGCCTGCCAGTCTCCTTGTTGAGGAGTTGCACTGCCTGAGCTGGACAACCGTGCCACTACCACCACCGAAGACACATCACCGAGCTTACGCCCAGCTATCAGCGCATCACTGTCACTCAACACCAATTCGGTAGGCAACTGGGCAGCGCTGAGCTTGCGTGCCGCAAGTGGCATCGGTGGGCCATTGGCCTCGATGACCGCAATAAAGACCAACTGGTCCGGAGAAAACTGAATCGCCGGATCAATACTCAAACTGACAGCAATGCGGGGGCCATCAGCCACTATCAGCTCAGGCCCACCCAATTGACGCGCCTGCTGGATCCCTTTTTGTAGCGCCTGCCAGCCATCGCTGGCAGGGTTCAAACCGCGAGCAGCGGCCTGCCAGTAGCTGATGGCACGCGGGTAGTCGGCTTCCTGAAAGGCATGAATGCCTTTTAAACCCAAGACAGTCTGATTTGAGGGGTCGACGGCATAAGCCCTATCCATCGCCGCCAGAACGCGGTCGGAAAATAGATTGGCGTCGACAAAAAACAGCGCCTGAGCATATTGCCCAAGCAGATAACTCTCGTTCGGCTGAATGCGGATGCCCTCGGCAAAATAGTCGGCGGCACCACTCATATCACCACTCGCCGCGGCATTCTCAGCAAGGATGGTCCAGTAGTAAATATTGTCCGGACGCTGCTCGGCACGCTGCGCAATACTGGCTTTCAAGTCGGCGGTCCAGCTCTGCTGCTCTCTGAGAGCTTCGGCAATCTGCTGATCAGGCCCGGCGCCAATACCGCGGTAGATCATCACACTGGCCAGCGCGATCACCACCACCAGAACCGGCAGTAACCAGAGGCCTTCGCGCGCTGCAACTCGCTGCTGAATCCTTGCGGTGTTGGCCAACAATAACTGCTCTGCTTCGGCCAACATCTGCTGGTGCTGCTGCGCGCTTATCTCTCCGCGCTCAAGCTGCTGCTGGTATTGGTACTGCTGATCGCGAAAAATATCGACATTGGCCTGCTCAGTGGTATTGGCGGACTCTTCAGGCGCGCGGCGCCCGGTGAAAAAAGGAAAGGCTACAAATAGCCCAGCAGCCAGCAGTAACAGCGCGATTCCAAACCACAGACTCATTGTTCACGATCCTTTTTTTGCGACTCTGATTGAACATCAGCGACGTAATCACTGAGCTCATTATTTGGCTGCTCGTTATCTACCTGCTCGTTGCGCAAAAGCGCGGCTAATCGCTGCCGATCACCAGCACTCTGGCCCGCAGCAGCCGATGCTTGGGCTGCGCTACGCGTGTCGCGCCGAGCCATATACACGGCGATCAGCAGGCCGATCAGCAACAGAACGACCGGCGAGGACCACAAAAACCATGTAGCTCGATTGACCTCGGGTTTATAGAGAATAAACTCCGAGTAACGACTCTTGAGATACGCTTTAATTTCCGGGTTCGAGGCGCCCTCTTCCAGCAACCTGTGCACTTCGCTGCGCAGGTCCTGAGAAATTGGCGAATTGGAGTCAGCAAGATTTTGGTTTTGGCACTTGGGACAGCGCAGCTCCTCCAGCAGTTGCTGATAGCGCGGCCGCAGTGACTCATCGGAAAAACTGACAATATCCTCAACCGCCAATACCGAGCCTGAGAGCAGCATTAGCAGACCTAGCGTTTGCAAGCCTGTTAGACAACGGGACAGTAAAGTGGCCGAATTACTGGTCATGGGTGGTATCCATCAATTTTTGATAGAGATCGCGAAATTCGTTATCCCACACACGATCATCCACCACGCCGACACGGCGGTGACGAATAATGCCTTCGGCATCGACCAGATAGGTCTCTGGCGCACCATAGACACCAAGATCAATTCCCAGGATTCCACGAGAATCGAAAATCGAGAATTGATAGGGGTTGCCACGCTGATCCAGCCATTCCTGCGCCATAGCGCGATCGTCTTTGTAGTTAAGACCGATAATCTTGACTCCGTTTTCAGCCAGATCATTGAGCCAGGTATGCTCAATACGGCAGGCAAAACACCAGGTCGCCCAGACATTGACCAGCACGACCTGACCGGCAAAATCCGCCTGTGTTACCTGCCGCTGCGGGTCGCTCAGTTCTTCCAGAGCAAACTCCGGAAACGGCTCACCGATCAGTGCCGAGGGTAGCTCTTGGGGGTCTTTGCCGAGACTGGAATAGAGAAAACCACCCAGCGCCACACATAGAATCAGCGGAATAAACAGGGTTAATCGGCTCACTGAACTACCACCGGCTGCGGCTGCGACTTCAAAGCGCGTTTTTGCCGCCGTCGGTAGCGCTTATCCAACACCGAGAGCAGTCCACCCAAGGAAATCATTAACCCACCGAGCCAGATACAACGCACAAAGGGTTTTACATGCAGCCGGATTGCCCAGGCATCTCCTTTGAGTGGCTCACCCAAAGAGACGTAGAGATCACGAGTTAACCCTGGATCCAGTGCCGCTTCAGTCATGACCTGATTTCGAGCACTGTAGTTACGCTTCTCCGGATGTAACACAGCAACCAGACGGTCATTTTTGTAAGCACTAATCTGGGCTCGGCTGGCGACAAAATTGGGGCCCTGCACTGCGTCGAGCGAATCGAATCTAAAGCTATAACCGGATACCGACACGGAGTCGCCAGGTACCATACGCACATCTTTCTGAACATCATAAACAGAGCTTAAACCCACCCCGATAGCACAGACCGCGACGCCAATATGTGCACACAGCATGCCCCAATAGCTTGCCGCAAGACCTTTAGCACTGGCTATAAGTCCTTTTGCACTGGCCGCAGGGCTGGAGATATTGGTGCGGGTCAATTTTTGCCGCAGATCGTCTAGGGTCATAGTCACTACCCACAGACTGATAAACAACGTGATCACAGCCACGATTGAGTAGTCAGCCCAAGATAGGGTTTCGGCGAGAACCAGCGGCAGTATCAGTCCGCCAGCCAAACTGATCAGCAAGGGCACAGCACCTTTTTGTCGAAGCAGTGCGGCGTCAGTTTTCTTCCAGCGGGAAAACACCGCTAAACCCATCGCCGCCATCAATCCGAGGGTGAGTGGCACAAAGAAAAAGTCAAAATACGGCGGACCCACCGAGATTTTGCCGATTTCCAAAACATCGGCAATCAAGGGATAGAGCGTTCCGATCAAGATCATTGCCATGGCGCTGACCAGTAGAATATTGTTTAGCAACAACATCATCTCACGGGACAGCCCGCCAAAGCTGGCCACTTCTACCGTGCCATTCTGATTCTGCATCGACGGACCGCGCAGCGCAAACAGCAGTAGCGAACTGCCAACCACTATGCCGAGAAAGGCGAGGATAAAAACACCGCGCTCGGGATCACTGGCAAAGGCATGAACCGAGGTCAGCACACCTGAGCGCACCATAAAGGTTCCCAACAGGCTCAGAGAAAAGGCCAGAATCGACAGTAATAGCGTCCAGCTGCGGAAGACCCCGCGCTTCTCGGTGGCAGAAATACTATGCACCAGCGCCGTGCCGACTAACCATGGCATAAACGAGGCATTTTCCACCGGATCCCAGAACCACCAGCCACCCCAGCCAAGTTCGTAGTAAGCCCACCAGCTGCCAAGCGTTATACCAATAGTCAGAAAGACCCAGGCGCTGTTAATCCAGGGGCGCGACCAGCGTGCCCAGGCACTGTCGAACTGACCGCCAATCAGCGCCGCCACGGCAAAGGCGAAGGGAACTGAAAAGCCAACATAGCCCATATAGAGCATCGGTGGATGCACAATCAGACCGAAGTCCTGTAGCAGTGGGTTAAGGTCTCCGCCCTCAGTGGGAGAGAATGGCAGAATCCGTGCAAACGGATTGGATGTAAGCAGCAAAAACAGTGCAAAGCCGACCGAGATAGCACCTAATATCGACAGCACTCTGGCCGATAGCACCAGTGGTAGATGGCGACTAAAAAGCGCCACGGCGGCTGACCAACCGGCAAGAATCAGTGCCCATAGTAATAGCGAACCCTCATGGGCACCCCACACGGCGCTAAACTTAAAATGAGTTGGTAGCAACGTGTTTGAATTATTCGCCACATACTGCAATGAGAAATCATCTTGCAAAAAGGCTGTCGCCAAACAGGCAAAAGAAATTGCCACAAAGACTAATTGGCCCAAGGCCAATGAGTGTCCAAGGCGCATCCAGCTACGGTAGCCGGCAAATGAACCAACCATCGGCACGATTGCCTGAACCACACAAAGGCACAACGCTATAATCAGCGCGGCATGACCCAATTCAGCTGTCACAGTGCACCCTCTTGCTGCAGTTGCTTCTGTTTGTACGCCTCATTCATCGCATCGGCGACTTCCGGCGGCGTGTAATTTTCATCATGTTTGGCTAATATTTCGGTCGCCTGCAACACCAAATTATCATCCACAGTTCCCGAAGCAATCGCGGCCTCTCCCTCAGCAAACAGATCAGGCAATATGCCGCTGTATTCGACCGTTAGAGTCTCAATACCGTCGGTGACTTTAAACTGCGCCCAAAGCGAATCGTCGGCGCGCTGCAGCGAGCCATCCACCACCATGCCGCCAGCCCGCAGATAGACCCCGCGCGGCGCTTCGCCGGACATAATTTCCTCTGGCGTATAAAAGAAGTTGCCATTCTCGCGCAGCATATAAAGCACCAGCCCGACTACAAGTGATGTGGCGATAACCAGCAGAATGACCAGCTGTAGACGCTGTTTACGTAGTGAATGCATTAAATACTTTCCTCGCTAATATCAGGTTGACTTCTAGTGCTAGCTTGACGAGCCTGTTCGCGCTGTAGATCCCGCGCAACGTCTTTTAACAGCGCACGGTGATTGATTATCGGCGCCAGCACCAGCCAGACAAGGGCGGCAATGGTGACGGCGAAGGCAGACCAAACATAGGGGCCATGGCCACCCATTAACATCAGTTGTTCAAGATTGTTGAAGTACATAGTTATATTAATCCCCGGCTCTGGCGTCAAAACCAGACTTGGATTGGGCCAGTTCGCGCACCCAGCCGGTCTTGCGCTCGCGGCGCAGAATTTCACTGCGAGTGTTCAATATCAGCACCAAGGCATAAAAAAGATAAAACCCGAGAATCATGACCAGCAGTGGCTGAAACATATCCGGGTGCATACTCGGCGCCGACGTCAGTTTGATGGTTGCCGGCTGATGCAGGGTGTACCACCAGTCGACCGACTTGTAAATGATCGGGATATTGACCGTGCCGACAAGTGCAAGAATTGCACCGGCTTTGCTCGCGGCATCAACACTATGGTAGGCGTACTGCAAGGCCATGACCCCGGCGTAGAGAAACAGCAAAATCAACATAGAAGTGATTCGTGCATCCCAAACCCAGTAAGTTCCCCAGGTCGGCTTGCCCCAAACAGCACCCGTAAACAGAGCGATAAAAGTCAGTACGGCACCGATAGGAGCGGCGGCTTTCATGACCATAAAAGACAGCTTCATTCTCCAGATTAGACCGACGGCTCCGGCGATCGCCATAATGTAATAGCCCGCCAAAGCCAAAAACGAGGCTGGCACATGGATGTAAATAATTCTGAAACTGTTGCCCTGTTTGGCATCAGCCGGTGCATAGGCGAGCCCCCAGACCAGGCCAATAATTAGCACCAGCAGCGTTGCCACGGACAACCAGGGTAACCAACGACCCGTGGTTTGGTAAAACCAGCGCGGCGATCCGAGACGGTGAAACCACTGCCAATTCGAAAACACTTTCATCAACAAACCTTTTCCATTTTTTAATTGCTGGCTGTTACACGCAACGCTCCAGCAACAGCCAGTGGGCAGAGCGCAACCGCGGCGGCAAACAGCGCCCCGAGAATCGCCAAGGGTGGCAGCCAATTAAAACCATCAATGGCATAATTCACGGTTGCCGTGCCAAAAATGACCACCGGCATATAGAGCGGCATAACTAGTAGAGTTAGCAGCAGACCGCCTTTTCTCAGTGATACAGTTAGCGCGGCACCCACTGCACCGAGAAAACTTAAACAGGCTGTGCCCAGAGCCAGACTGCAAATTAGCGGTATGTAACCGGCGCCGGGCAGTGACAACATCAACCCCAGCAAGGGTGACACCAGCGTCAGCGGCAAACCGGTGGTCAACCAGTGTGCGGTAATTTTGCCCAACACCGGCAGTGGTAACAGTTGCGGGGTGAGTAACATCTGCTCAAGACTGCCGTCCTGATAGTCACTGGCGAATAGCCCGTCTACCGACAACAGTGTGGCTAGCAGCGCGATGACCCAGATCATTCCGGCCGCAACCTCCGCAAGCCGCGCTGATTCTGGGGTTAAACCCAAGGGAATCAGCGTTGAAACCATCACGAAAAACAGTACCGGACTGGCTACTTCACCACGGCGCCGATAAGCGAGTAACAGATCGCGTCGCAACCAGGCGGAAAAGCCGCTGTTCATCTGCCGCGCCATTAGGCGATATGCTCCGTGCGTGCCAACAGGTTGTATTTACGCACATTATTAAGTGCCAGATCTTGGTGTGTCGACAGTACTACCAGACCGCCCCGCGAGACATGCTGTTGGAGGCAGGATTGCAACAACTGCACCCCCTGTTTATCGATCGCGGTAAACGGTTCGTCGAGATACCAAAGGCGCGCCTCGCTAATCAGCAGTCGTGCCAATGCAACGCGCCGATGCTGCCCAGCCGACAGCGTGTAACAGGGAATATCGCTATAACCGGCCAAGCCGACTTCAGTAAGTGCGTCGCTAATTGAGATCTGGTTTGACTGCGCGGCATTGGCGACCATCCAGCGCAGGTTTTCTTCCGCAGTGAGATTTAATTTAACCGCCGGTTGATGCCCGATATAGAGCATATTGGCAAAATAGTCATAACGGCAGTCTGCAATATTGCACCCGAGGTAGTTGATGCTACCTGCACTGGGTTGGAGTGCGCCGGTGAGGAGTCGCAGCAGTGTGGTCTTGCCACTGCCATTGGCTCCCTCGATCTGTAAGATATCGCCGCCATTCACAGTGAGGTCTATCGCATCAAACAGGCAGCTGTCATCGCGCTCAAAAGCGAGATTTTCGACACTCAATAAAGGTGATTGCGACACAGACATCTTCCGAGCTAGGTGAACATTTGGCGTGGGGCATTATGCCAAAAATAGCGCTCGAATGTGGTAAAAATCTGCCTGCTCAGATGGCTGCATTTACAGGGCTTGAATGCAGAGATCAGGCAGCGCTGATTCTAGAGAGGGAAAGTGGGCTAATCGAAATCCAGATCGAAATCCAGATCGAAATCATAGTCCTGGGTCTGTCTTCTGACCCTTGCTTCTTCAAGTTTCTGCTCAAGGCGTCGACGTGACTCGAGATTAATAGCGAACTGCCGCTTCTCTGAAAGCGCGGTCGTTTCAGCCTCATCATCGCCTTCAAAATCGTCGTCTGTATCCAGATCTTCGTCGTCGCTCATTATCAACCCTTTTTTCAGAGCCTAAAGACTGCCGCTGTTGACGCTAGCGACACCTTAACAATGCGAAAAGTAAGTCCAAAACCCATTTTCGTCAAGCAATTAAAACCTATATATTTCAAACGCTTAAAACTTATTTTTAGCGATTAACAGGTCGGCGGCAAATAAACGGGTCAATTCACCTCTTGGGCTGACCATTGACTATAATTTTAGTTGTTTTAGCGCCGACCGCAGAAACTCTTGGCAGGTAATCCCAAACCACTTAAAACATTTGCCAGTCCTGTCGTTCAATCTTTAAATCCGCCGTCTGCGTACTTAGGACTAGAATGGGTTACCAAAGTTTAGAACGGTCTCCCCAAGTTTGTGAACTGCACGGAGAATGCCCGAAATGAAAAACCGATATTTTTCCTCTGGCTTTTTAGCCGCTTCTTTTATCGCCCCCATCGTTGCCCTTGGCGTGTTTGGCCTTATCTCATCCATTAGCCTGGCCGAAGAGCGCAGCGCAGTATTTGCCGGCGGATGCTTTTGGTGTACCGAGAGCGATTTTGAAAAGCTTGACGGTGTTATCTCAGCCACCTCTGGCTATATTGGCGGCGATCTCAAGAACCCAACCTACAAACAGGTCTCCAGTGGCGGCAGCGGCCACACCGAAGCTGTTGAGGTTGTTTTTGATGACAAAACGATCAGCTATGCTGAGTTGGTGACCTATTTTTGGACGACTATCGATCCCACTGATGGTGACGGGCAGTTTTGTGATCGCGGTCAGCAGTATCGCAGCGAGATTTTTTATCGCAATCAACAACAGCGAAAAATTGCCGAGGAGTCAAAGCGAGCTCTTGCTGCCAGCGGCTTACTGAAACAGCCCATCGTCACAGCAATCACCGCGGCAAAAACATTCTACAAAGCTGAGGATTACCATCAGGATTACTACCTCAAAAATCCACTGCGCTACAACTACTATCGCTGGGGCTGTGGTCGCGACAAGCGCCTGGCTGATTTGTGGGGGGAACCGAAAAAATAGCCTCTGGCCCATCTGGCGACGATGTTAATGAACAACAAACACGTCGCCGCGGACATGGTGAATAACCTTTTCCGACGTATTGCCGAACAGTTTACCGGCGATGCGAGTTGACAGATGGCGGGCCGCAGCACTGCCGATAACCAGCGCTCCGCGGTCGCCCACAGCGTCCGCTAGCTCAATATCGACAAAGCCGCAGCGCACTTCAGTCGCATCTGCGTCGATATGCAAGCGCCGCAGTGTGTCACTCAAAATCTCTTCAGCGCGATCAATAGCCTGTTCACCCAAGCCTGCCAGTGCAGCTGGAAACTGGCCCGGCATACCCGGCACCGGGCCCAAAATAGATTACGAGTGAAGCCAGTCCGGAACGACTGAGATAACCTGCAATTCAGTTCCCAGAGCAGTGGCCAGATCGCAGGCTTTCTTTAGCACCCGCTCACCCAGAGCACGGTGCTCTGCGCTCTCTTCTAATGTACTAAATGCCGCGACGACTTTGTCGATATGTTCTGTGGTGTCATTGACTAGCCATACCGGACAACTGGAGTCTCGCAGCAGGTGCCAATCCTCCGGAGTCTGCAAAAACTCAGCGAGACGCGAGTGACGGTGCACCGCTTTGATAATCAGATCAGCCGAGAGTTTATTCGCCTCGGCAATCACATTAGTGTGCCAGCGTCGGCCCCAGTGGATGGTTGATGAAAAATGGTCGCCAAACTTATCGGTAAGCCGGCGTAATTTGACCTCTGCATCATCGAGTATCGCCTGCTTCACATCATGGTAATTATCGAACCCGACGTAGCGATTGAGCTCCTCAATCGGATCATAAACCGTCATAAAGAGATGAACATCACCCCCGCTGGCAGTGGCCAACTGCACAGCCTGACCCAACACTTGCTCATCGCTATCGGAACCATCAAGTACAACCAGACTATTTTTCATTGCAACTCCTATTACGGCTATATCGACTTTGTTTTCAGTGTAGTTTGCAATTTTGTCGACGGTTAAATAATCGGTGCGAGGCGAAAATCGAACTGATCTAAATCAACTCGGGGTCTATAGTAATGAGTGTTAACCCCCTGCCTTGAAGGCCATTTTAAAGGATTAGCTATACCAGCATGGACACCAACAGCACCACCCAGCACACGCCCTCACAGCCGACAAATCTGATCAACTGCCAGACTTGCCGCATGAGTAATCTCTGCCTGCCACTGGCGATAGACGCACAAGAGCTGTACAAACTTGACGAGCTAATTCGCCACAGCAACCCACTGCAGCCACGCGAGACTATTTTTTCAAGCGGTACTCCATTTACCTCAATCTATGCTGTGCGCAGCGGCTCGGTTAAGTCCTTTTTTATCGATGCAGACAACCATGAGCAGATCACTGGCTTCTATCTGCCGGGGGAGATATTTGGCTGGGATGGCATTGCCGAAGACCAGTATCAAACGACTGCTATTGCTCTCGAGACCAGCTCAGTATGTGAAATACCCTATGACAAGCTGGAACAACTCAGCGATACGCTGCCAGAAATAAAGAGACATGTTATGAAACTGATCAGTCGGGAGATCAATAGCGATCAACAATTCATTGCACTCCTGGCAGGATTTTCGGCTCAACAAAAGTTAGCCAGCCTGATACTCAGCTTTTCCAATCGCATGGCGCGACAAAAACGCTCGTCCACACGCCTGTGGCTACCCATGTCGAGAATTGAGATCAGCAACTATCTGGGACTTACCATTGAGACTGTCAGCCGCGTTTTCGGCCGCTTGCATAAGAACAATATTCTTAAAGTGAATAAAAGAGAGGTGGAGATACTCGACAAAAAGGGGCTTGAGAGCCTAATCACCACCTCTGGCAATTAGACTGGTTATCTAACTACCTCCCCCAAACCACCTCCCCCCCAACAAAACTCAAGAGCCTTATTAATTGAGGTGCGCTTCAGTGCCGCTTACAATGGCTGGCCGTCGACACAGATTTAACAGGAAACCGACGCATACTAACCGGCAGGCTCTGACACTCTGCGCCGAAGCCCAGACAGTGGACACTAAATGAAAATTTATCGAGTTGGCGGCGCTGTTCGCGACAAACTCCTCAATTACCCCAGTGATGAAGTCGATTGGCTGGTGGTCGGCGCAACGCCTGAAGAGATGATAGAGCTCGGTTATGTTCCAGTCGGCAACGATTTTCCGGTATTTATCAAACCGGATACCGGTGAAGAGTACGCCCTGGCACGAACCGAACGCAAATCCGGTCACGGATATGCCGGGTTTACTTTTCATGCCGCCGCAGGTGTGAGTCTTGAAGACGATCTGGTGCGCCGTGACCTGACTATTAATGCAATGGCCGAAGATGACGATGGCAATCTCTTCGACCCCCATAATGGCCGCAGTGATCTGAACAACAAACTGCTGCGCCATGTCTCTGACGCCTTTATCGAAGATCCACTGCGTGTGCTGCGAGTAGCTCGGTTTGCTGCACGCTATCATCACCTCGGCTTTACCATCGCTTCGGAAACCCTGGAGCTGATGACGACTATTTCACAAAGCGGCGAGCTCGATCACCTGGTGGCAGAGCGCGTATGGAAAGAGACCGAACGCGCTCTGGGTGAACGCTCACCGGATATTTTTATTCAAACACTGAGACAGTGCGACGCGTTAAAGATATTGTTCCCGGAAGTGGAAAAACTATTTGGCGTGCCTCAGCGCGCCGACTACCACCCAGAAATTGATACCGGCATCCATACGCTGATGGCACTGCAACAATCAGCGCGACTCTCTGACCGCAGCGCTATTCGCTTTGCTGTCCTGGTTCACGACCTCGGCAAAGGCATCACCCCCGATCACGTGCTACCCAGCCATCGCGGCCATGAAGAGCGCGGCGTGGCACTGGTCAATAATATCTGCGATCGCCTCAAAGTACCCAATGATGTGCGTCAACTGGCACTCGCGGTCACCGAGTACCATCTGATGTGCCACAAAGCGCAGCAACTGAAGCCTGAAACCATTGTCAATCTGTTGAAAGGCATAGGTGCACTCAAGTCGCGCGCTAAACTGGAAGACTTTATCCTCTGTTGTGAAGCCGATGCCCGTGGCAGAACCGGCTTTGAAGAGCGCGACTACCCCTCCTCCGACTACCTCCGCCAAGCGCTAGAGTTGATTACCGATGTCGGCGTCGCCGATCTGGTGGAGGCTGGAATTGATGGCGCGGAAATTGGTCGGCAATTACATCTGCGTCGTAGTGCTCGTATCGCAGAACTTAAACAACACTATTAGGCCATTCAGACATGACCACAAGCCTCCAACCAGCACCCGTCGTCCTGATTACCGGCGCGGCACGACGCATCGGTGCCGTCACTGCCGAGCTGTTCCACAACGCCGGCTATACCGTGATTATTCATTACAATCGATCGGCAGCCGAGGCCGACCGCCTGTGTGAGGGTTTTAATCGCCAGCGTTCGGATAGCTGCCTGTTGGTGCAGGCCGACCTCAACGATATGGCTGGGCTGGATAAAATTGTTGCGCTGGTCAGCTCTGTCGGGCGTCTGGACATCCTGATTAACAATGCCTCGAGCTTCTATCCAACACCCCTAGAAAAGTGCAATAACGAGCAGTGGGATGATCTGATCAACAGTAATTTGAAAGGGCCATTTTTTCTCGCCCAACGACTGGCAGGCCAGTTGATAAATACCCGCGGTGCGGTGATCAATATCTCTGATATGCATGCCCGACAGGCTCTCCGAAACCATCCCATTTATTCCATTGCCAAAGCCGGCAATATCGCCATGACCAAGTCACTGGCGCTGGAATTGGCCCCCCATGTGCGGGTCAACAGTGTGGCGCCCGGCGCCATTCTATGGCCCGAACATGAAGAAGATGATATTGCGAAACAGAATTCGGTTCTCGGCAAGGTGCCGATGGGCCGCCTCGGCAATGAAATGGATATTGCCGCGACAGCCTTTTTTCTTGCGGTTCATGCCAGCTATATGACCGGCCAGACTGTTGCCGTAGATGGCGGCAGTTCAAACTGTCTCTAGTTCAGGGCTATCAACCAATCTTAACTGTGCACCGGCAACAGAGTAATTTCCACCCGGCGATTGAGCTGCTTGCCCTGCGCCGTGGTATTAGCCGCGATCGGTTGACGTTCGCCAAAGCCGATTGTCTCCAGCCGATCAGCGAGTATTGAGCGCGAGATCAGGTAATCGGACACTGACTGCGCACGACGCTGCGATAACAACTGGTTAAAATCATCGTCACCATCGCTGTCGGTATGTCCAGCGACCACTACCACTGTCTTGTTATATTCCTCCAACACCAATCCGACAGAATCAAGCACTGGATAGAAGCTGGCGCTAATATCGGCACTGTTGGTCGCGAAGGTAATATTGCCGGGCATTATCAAATTGATATTGTCACCGACTCGCTCGACGCTGACACCGGAGCCGCGCAGCTGTTTGCGCAGCTTGGCCTCCTGGGCATCCATGTAATAACCGATCCCACCTCCAACCGCCGCACCACCGCCGGCAGCGGCCAAAATACGCTGATTGCGTTTGCGGCTGTCTTCATCTTTGTTGTCGAGATAGGCCAGCACTGCACCAACACCCGCACCAATGCTGGCACCGACTGCGGTTTTGGATGCCTTCTGCTCACCGGTGTAGGGATCAAAGGTTGTGCAAGAGGAAAGTGTGACTATTACCGTGAGTAAAAAAAGACTGATAGAGAATCTGTTCATGGTTACTCCTTTAACATTATCAATACCGTTGGGCATCATTGCCTCAAATAGCCACCCAACAGGGGTCGCCGGAGTCAGTATAGTGTCTGAAACTACAAGCGGTTTAACGAATCTCTAATCAGAGAGCTGAGTCTCAGTCTCCGCGAGTGATATTACTGCCGCGCCAGATAAACTCGATCGGCCAGAGTTTCTGTTTGACCTTGTCGAAGGCATCCCAGTGCTGCTGATAGCTGAGCCCGGTTTGCGGATGGCACGCGGCAGGAGCAATCTCGGCAAGCGGCAACAGCACAAAGGCATTTTTCAAGATCTCATCCCGCGGTATCTGAATACCATCCATTACCCCTACGTTGCTATCAACAGTCAAAATGTCAATATCAAGGCTTCGTGAGCCATATTTTGGTGCTGTGCGATCACGACCATGCTGATCTTCTATGCCCTTGAGCATTTTTGACAATTCACCGACCGCCAGCGACGAGCGAACACCGACCACCAGATTGTAGAAACTGTCTCCCTCAAAGCCGACCGCCTCACTCTCGTAGACAGACGAAATAATCAGTTCACCAAACGCTTCATTCAACGCATCCAACGCCGTGCCGATATGGTACTTGCGATCAATATTGCTACCGAGACTGAGGTAAATAAGTGCCATCAGGGTTTTTCTCCACGCTCAATCAGAATGCCGACATCCTGGGAACCACGCAATGCACCGGGTTTGCTTACCCGCAACCGCAACCAGGGTACCGAGAACTCATTGCGAACAATATTGGCAACCTCTTCCGCCATGCGCTCAACCAACAGAAACTCGCTCTCTTCGATAAACCGAATCAGTCGCTTGGCAATCGATTTATAATTCAGGGCGTACTGAATATCGTCGGTCTCTGCCGCTTGGCGAATATCATGAGCCATCTCGAGATCCAGGCTCACTGTTTGCTTGACCTCGCGCTCCCAATCGTAGATGCCGATAATAGTCTCGATGCGAAGGTCTCTTATGTACACAATATCCATCAAACAATTTCCTGTAACGGTTTCAGTTGATCCAGCGGCCAACGTGGCGTCGCCGAAATCTCCAGATTATTTTTCTCACCTGCCAGCAATCTCTGACAGCCGGCATAGGCAATCATCGCACCATTGTCAGTACAAAACTCATGGCGCGCATAAAAGACCTCGGCGCCCTCTTTGGCTAGCGCTTGCTCCAGCTTGTGCCGCAACCGGGTGTTAGCTGACACACCGCCGGCAATCACCAGACGTTGCATAGCAGTCTGCTGGAGTGCACGGCGACACTTGATCACCAATGTATCGACCACCGCTTCCTGAAAACCGGCACAGATATCCAGTGTGGTTTGCTCGTCGGGAAGGACATCATCACCACGGTGTTTTTCAATCAAATTGCGCGTGAAGGTCTTGAGCCCGGAAAAGCTGAAGTCAAGCCCTGGCCGATCTGTCATTGGCCGCGGGAACTCAAACCGTTCAATACAGCCGTGTTCGGCCATGGCTGCCAGTCGCGGCCCACCAGGATAGTCAAGATCAAGTAGCTTTGCGGTTTTATCAAACGCCTCACCGGCGGCATCATCAATTGACTCGCCGAGTAATGCATATTCGCCGATCGCCGTTACCGCAACCAGTTGAGTGTGGCCGCCAGAAACCAGCAGTGCCACAAAGGGAAATGCTGGTGGATTGTCTTCCAGCATCGGCGCCAATAGATGGCCTTCCATATGATGTACGCCCAACACCGGAATGTTCAGCGCATAGCCCATTGCGGTGGCTGCACCACCACCCACCATCAGCGCACCCATCAAACCAGGGCCAGAGGTATAGGCGATGGCATCGAGATCGCCTCTCTCCACCTCAGCATCGGCGAGGACTTTTTCCAGCATCGGCAGAATTTTGCGCACATGATCTCGTGATGCCAGCTCAGGCACCACACCACCATACTCGGCGTGCAGCTTTACCTGCGAATAGAGATTGTGCGCCAGCAAGCCACGATCGCTGTCATAGACAGCCACCCCGGTCTCATCGCAGGACGTTTCAACACCAAGCACAAGCATTTGAATAAGGCCTTACAGCACTATTTATTGGACGCGCCAGAGAGCTCTGTGCCACTGGCATAAAGCCGTAACTGTACCCCCTCTGCCGCGCTCTGTGAACCGGTAGTTTGAAGGGCCTGTAAAGCGCCCGAAATGTCGCCGAAAAAACTTTGCATCAAAACAGGGAAATGTATAGACTACGCGCCCTTAAAGAGACAGCTAACTGAAGTGTTAGCGATAATTCACAGTACAGACGTGTTTACACAGGATTATTTATAGATGCCAAGCGTTCGACTTAAAGAAAACGAGCCCTTTGACGTAGCACTACGTCGTTTCAAACGTTCTTGCGAAAAAGCCGGTATCCTGGCTAAAGTGCGCAGCTGCGAGTTCTATGAGAAGCCCACGTGGGAACGCAAGCGTAAAGCGGCTGCCGCTGTTAAGCGCAACCAGAAGAAAGTCTCTCGCGAATCTCGCAAGTTTACTCGACTCTATTGATTCCGACCCTAAAGGTCAGACCAAAAGAGTTGTAGCAAAGAGCGCCTGAATGGCGCTTTTTGTGTTTCTGGAATTCAAAAAACTAATCCAAGGAGTATTGATATGTCGATGAAGTCACAGCTTACCGATGCTATGAAAGAGGCCATGCGGGCCAAAAATAAAGAGCGCCTGGGTGCCATTCGCCTGATCCTCGCCGAAATCAAGCGCATCGAAGTGGATGAGCGAATCGAAATCGATGATGCACGGGTTCTCACCGTTCTCGACAAAATGGTCAAACAGCGCCGCGACTCTATTACCCAGTATGAATCCGCGGGACGTCAAGAACTCGCCGATATCGAAATCGCCGAGATCAATGTGATTCAAGATTTCCTGCCCACCGCTCTCACTGAAAAAGAAATCAATCAGCTGGTGCAGACCGCTATCAGCGACACCGGCGCATCCTCGATGGCCGACATGGGCAAGGTGATGGGTATTCTGCGACCACAGCTCCAGGGTCGTGCAGACACAGGCGCCGTAAGCGGTCTGGTTAAAGCCGCTCTCAACAGTTAATCACGTTTATTTCCCGGCTGAAGGCGTTACACTAGTGCGCTTGGATGAGAGAAACGTGTAACGCCAATGGCCGGACGAATACCACAAACCTTTATTGATGATCTGCTTGATCGCGTCGACATTGTCGATGTAATCAACGGTCGTGTGCAGCTAAAAAAAGCGGGTAAAAACTACAAAGCCTGCTGCCCGTTTCACGAAGAGAAAAGTCCCTCTTTTACCGTCGCCCAAGATAAACAATTTTACTACTGCTTTGGCTGTGGCGCCGGCGGCAATGCCCTCGGCTTTGTGATGGAATTCGACCGCCTTGATTTTCTGCCAGCGGTGGAGCTGCTGGCACGCAATGCCGGCCTCGAAATTCCCCGCGAAGCCGTTCAAGACGCTCAGATCAGCAAACAGAAAGACAGCCTGTACTCGGTCTTGTCGGAATCCGATCGCTATTTTCGCCAGCAACTGCGCCAGCATCAGGCCGCCGCCAGCGCCGTCGACTACCTCAAAGGGCGCGGACTCAGCGGACAGGTCGCAGCGCAGTACGGTGTCGGCTATGCACCGCCGGGCTGGGATAATTTATTAAAAGCCGTCGGTACTGACCAACAGCGCATCGGCTTGCTCGACGAGTCGGGCATGTTGGTCAGCAAACCAGAAGAGAAAAAACAGTACGATCGCTTCCGTCATCGCATTACCTTTCCGATCCGAGACCAGCGCGGCCGCACTGTCGGCTTTGGCGGACGTGTTCTCGACGACAGCACACCAAAATATCTCAACTCTCCAGAGACACCCGTTTTTTCCAAGGGCCGAGAACTTTACGGGCTCTATGAAGCACGTCAGAAGCTCAAGGAAATTCCCTGCCTGATTATGGTAGAGGGCTATATGGATGTGATAGCCCTTGCACAGTTTAATATTAATAACGCCGTGGCCACACTCGGTACCGCCTTGACTGAAAGTCATCTACAAAAAATCTTCCGCTACACCTCGGAAATTGTTTTCTGCTTTGACGGCGACAATGCCGGCCGCAAGGCCGCTGCGCGAGCACTGGACACCGCACTCCCGGAAATGCGTGACGGCGTCTCGGCAAAGTTTCTGTTTTTGCCCGACGGCGAAGATCCTGACACGATGGTACGCAAGCTCGGCAAGCAGGCATTTCTTGAGCAGGTAGAGAAGGCTCAACCACTCTCGGAATTTCTGTTCGAACAGATGAGCGACGGTGTCGACGCAAGCACCGCGGATGGCAAAGCACGCCTGAGCAAAATCTGTGCGCCACAGATCAACCGCATCCCTCAGGGTGTATTCCGCCAGCTGATGCTCGAGGAGTTATCCCGCCGTACCGGCATCTCCGCGGACAATCTACGTGACTATGTTGCAACTCACAAACCGCCCCAGCAGTACGCCAGCGACACCCACGCCACGCCCACACCGCCCGTCTACAACGAGCCTGAAGCGGCAGAGATCTATGGCGGCGTGGACTACCAACCCTACCCCGACAGCGTCGCAGCACGAACTAAAAAAATGCGCCTGTCACCGGTAAAATTTCTCACAGCCCTGTTAATCAACCACCCCGCGATGGCCGAGTATGTCGAGGATGCCGAGCTTCTTCGCGTCTCAGCCGACCCTGATATGGCACTGTTTCTGAAGCTACTGGCACTCATAAATAACGACTCCGCCTGCACTAAAACCTCGCATATTTTTGCACGCTGGCAGGCAACCTACCCGGATCAGCAGGAACTGCAGCAATTGAAGTCCCTGGCGGGAAGCGAGCTTCACCACCCCCCCAAGGGTACCGGCCGCGATGACGACCAAGAGTTTGCCGATACCCTGGCACATGTAATTCGGGACGCGTTTGAAGCACTCCCGGGTGAGCGCAAAGCAACTTATCTGCTCGATCAAGAAACACTCAATGAGCGACAGATTAAGCAGCTGCTTAAAATTCATATGCAGCTGGGTGACGATGAACAGTATCGCGAACTAAAAAATAAGATAAAACAGCGGCTTGTGGTCTAGAATAGAGATTTTCATCAGCTATAAATAAAGCCTAAATTCCTGCGGACAGCAGGGATATTTTCGGCTATAATTGCGCGCTATTTTTTGCCTACAAACAGTGTCTGAGTCCTATGAGCGAAACCAACAAAAAACAACAGTCTGGTATCAAAGATCTTATTGCAAAAGGACGTGAGCAAGGCTATCTCACCTACGCTGAAGTCAACGACCACCTCCCGGAAGATATTGCCGATCCGGAACAGGTCGAAGATATTATTCAGATGATCAACGACATGGGCATCACTGTTTTTGAAACAGCTCCAGATGCCGAAACCCTGTTGATGCTCTCGGGCGACAATACGCCAGACGAGGTCGCCGCTGCCGAAGCCGCTGCCGCGCTCGCCTCTGTTGAATCTGAACAGCATCGCACCACCGATCCGGTGCGCATGTATATGCGTGAGATGGGGTCAGTTGAACTATTGACCCGCGAAGGCGAAATCGAAATTGCCAAACGAATCGAAGAAGGCACTCGTGAGCTGATGGCCGCCGTTGCCGATTGGCCTTCAACCGTTGCCGCCGTCATCGCCGAATACGAAAAAGTTGAAGCCGGCGAGCGCAAGCTGACCGATATCATAAGTGGTTACCTCAATCCGATGGAGCACGTCCCGTCTGCACTGGCCCAACAGCAAGCCGCAGAAGCACTCAAGCTTGAAAATGGTGATGACGACGAGGACGAGGACGAGGAAGAAGAAGAGCAACATGAAGGCGGGCTCGATCCCGAAGAAGCCTTTCAGCGCTTTGACGAGATTCGCAAGCAGTTAAAGAAAACTGAAACCTGTATTGCCCGCTATGGCCGTGACGGTGACGCATCACAGAAAAATCTCGAAGAGCTGGCCGAGCTGTTTAAATTCCTCAAGCTGACCCCGCGCCAATTTGACCCGCTGATTGCAGGGGTACGACAGGCAGTCGAGCGTGTTCGCGCTGAAGAACGCAAAATTATGAGACTCTGTATCCGTTACGGAAAAATGCCACGCAAGGACTTTATTAAGCTGTTCCCTGGCAACGAGTCAAATCTGAAATGGGTTACCGGCCTGACCAAGTCAAAAGAAAGCTGGGCAGCACGAGTCGCTGACCAGGAAATTGAAATTCTGCGTTCGCAGCGCAAACTGGCGCAAGTTGAAGAGAGCGCCGGCATGAATATCGCTCAAATCAAAGATATCAATCGCCGCATGACGATGGGCGAAGCGATGGCCCGACGCGCCAAGAAAGAAATGGTTGAAGCTAACCTGCGACTGGTGATTTCAATCGCGAAAAAATACACCAATCGTGGCCTCCAGTTCCTCGACTTGATCCAGGAAGGTAATATCGGCCTCATGAAAGCAGTGGATAAATTTGAGTATCGCCGCGGTTATAAGTTTTCAACCTATGCCACCTGGTGGATTCGTCAAGCAATCACCCGCTCCATTGCCGACCAGGCACGCACCATTCGAATTCCGGTGCATATGATTGAAACCATTAACAAACTCAACCGAGTCTCACGTCAGATGCTTCAGGAAATGGGTCGTGAACCCTCCCCTGAAGAACTGGCCGAACGCATGGAAATGCCGGAAGACAAAATTCGTAAGGTACTCAAAATAGCCAAAGAGCCAATCTCGATGGAGACGCCCATTGGTGAAGACGAAGATGCCAGCATCGGTGATCTAATCGAAGATACCACTATCGCACTGCCGCTCGACGAAGCCACCAAGAACAACCTTACCGAGTCCACTCGCGGCGTTCTAAGCAGCCTCACAGCCCGCGAAGCGAAAGTACTGCGAATGCGCTTCGGTATCGACATGAATACGGACCATACACTGGAAGAGGTCGGCAAACAGTTCGATGTAACACGCGAACGTATTCGTCAGATTGAAGCCAAGGCACTGCGCAAACTGCGTCATCCGACTCGCTCGGATCATCTGCGCAGCTTTATTGACGATTAATGTAACTCCGAGACGAGAAATTATTACATCGCTTGGATGCACATCATGCCATCGTAATCGAGTGCAGTGAGCGGATATATCCCTCGACTACGCTCTGGATGACAAAAAGACAGGTTAAAGGGCCCATAGCTCAGTTGGTTAGAGCAGTCGACTCATAATCGATTGGTCGTAGGTTCAAGTCCTACTGGGCCCACCATTTTTTCTATATAAATCATAGTCTTAAAGCTATATCTCCTCTCCCCTGATATCACTTTCACGTATCAGGTACAGTAGAGGTAACAGTTGATGGCTACATTTGTCTCCACAAACAACAAAACTAAAGTAATTGTTCGCAAACAGGGCTACCCAACGCACTGTAAAACCTTTCTAAAGAAGTCTGATGGAATCATCTGGGCGCGGAAAGTC